>OLSD01000266.1_pt1 | contig 56789 bp, 51 predicted proteins | sample 1672211 | NCBI WGS metagenome assembly OLSD01 (sample SAMEA3136659, study PRJEB25190) | human gut metagenome | reverse complement strand
CGTATCTCAGTCCCAATGTGGCCGTTCAACCTCTCAGTCCGGCTACTGATCGTCGCCTTGGTGGGCCGTTACCCCGCCAACCAGCTAATCAGACGCGAGGCCATCTTGAAGCGATAAATCTTTGGCATAAAGATCATGCGACCTCTATGCGTCATGCGGTATTAGCAGTCGTTTCCAACTGTTGTCCCCCTCTTCAAGGCAGGTTCCTCACGCGTTACTCACCCGTCCGCCACTTTCCTCTACATCCATTGTCCGAAAACTCTTTCAGTAGATTCTCGTTCGACTTGCATGTGTTAAGCACGCCGCCAGCGTTCGTCCTGAGCCAGGATCAAACTCTCAATAAAATGGTATCAACACAGACCTAAGTCTGAGCTAATCTTTATCGAGCTATTTGTCATAGCTTAAAACTTTTTATCCTTACGATTCAGACGTAATTGACTCAACCGTCCTCCTCGCAAGCCACTGTACATATTGCACAGTTTTTCATCTGGTGCTTGTCAAAGTTTCGTTGTTTAATTTACAAGGTGCACGCTCCAACCGCGGAACATTTAGTCATTATACTCGCTTTACAGGAAAAGTCAAGCGCTATTCTTCATTTTTTCTCGTTCTGTAATATCTTTCAGTTTCGTAATCACAAAGGTGTCTCCCTTTGTGCAGGATAACCACATTTAAGTCAGTTTTTGTCTCTGTGCAGCTGTTTTTGCTTCATTAAGAATGCCCTGTCCCTGAGAAAATTACAGGGCAGGGCAACTCATTTTTTCTTTTACAGCGCGCTGATCTCGCGGTAGAATGCGGCGCGTGCCGCCTCCTGGTAGGGTCGCAGCACAAGGCTGCCGATGCCAAACGTCAGCATGCACAGCAGTATCCAACCGGCAAAACTGAATTGCAGGCAGAAAAGCCGCCAACGGTTGCCCTCCATCATCGACTTTGAAGCTTTCATCACCTCTCCCGGCTCCATATCCGGATGCTCGGCTAAAATGTAGTCCGTCATCGCGTAGGTGTAGCCCATGATAATGCCCGGCACAACGAGCAGCAGTGTCCCAACAAGAACGTACAGCGACTTATAAAGCCGCGTCAGCGCCGTCGTCTTCCAGTCCGGGAGATAGGCGAACAATGTATCAAAGCCGCCCTCCGCGTGGTCGATAAGTCTCAGGTTATACTCCGCATATCCAACTCCCACAGCGCTGCCGAGGATAAAATACACCGCAGCCAAAATCAGCGCGATCACGATGAGGTAAATCGCACCGCCAATGAGCAGACCGCTCCACTTCGGATCAATGCCGCAACCCGTCGAGTAGATCTTCTGCCCCGCAAAGTTGAACGTTGTAGAAAAGCCCGCGGACGTGTCATAATTGAACTTAATCTCTGCTCCGCCTTTTTCCGAGCCGCCGAGCAGCATCGCCACAAGGCCGATCAGAATGGCCATTGGCCATTTTCCGCGCAGCGCCTCGCGCGCCTCCTGCCGAAAATCTGCTGCCAGTCTCATAAAAAGCTCCTATCCGTCCCGCAGCGGGGATCCTCGTATTTTGTTTTTATCTCTCCTTGTTTTAGACGCAAAAAGTGCATTTTTGTTGTAGGGTCTCCCATATATTTATTATAGCACAGTGTGAAAAAGAAGAAAAGTCCTTTCCCGCTGCCGCAAAAACGTTCAAGCAGCCCGGCTGTGCGAACGGCGAAAACAATCAAATCACATCGCGCCTTGGTAGGAAAAATATAAAAAAGCGATCCCCGTTTGAAAACAGGGATCGCTTTTGTCGTTTATTCCACGATCTCTTTGTCCAGCAGGTCAAGGATCGCCTGGTCGGCACTCCAGAAGTAGGACTCCTCGCCGAGAAGCTCGGTGATGCCCGCGCGGTCAAAGTAACTGCGCACCGCCTCGGTCATACCGCAGCAGGCGACCGTCTTGCCCTGACTCTTGAGCGACTCGCACAGTTCGAGCATCGCCTGCGCGCCGGAGACGTCCACGCTCGGCATACCGCGCATGGAAATGACAAGGTGGTCATAGCACGGCATCTCCGCCATGCGGTGGTTAAATTCATCTACCGCGCCGAAGAAAAGCGCACCCGTGATATATGCCACGCCGGAGGTTTCGAGAATGGGGGGCTTGCCCTCCACCGAGCGCAGCTTGTTCGCGTCGATATCGGAGAAATTCACGTGGATATGACTCGACTTCGCCATGTACAAAATGGCGGAGTATACCACGCCGAGCAGGATCGCGACCGTCAGGTCAAAGACGACCGTTGCGAGCATCGTGATCAAAAACTGGCTGATACCGGACTTGAACTTGTGGCGGAAGATGTAGCGAATGCCCTCCCAGTCGTTCATGCGCCACGCCGTGACCATCAGCACACCCGCGAGCGCGGAGAGCGGCAGGCGCGCCATCACACCGCCGAGCAGGAACATCGAGGCAAGCAGGAACAGCGAATGGAACACGCTCGTAAGGCGCGTCTGCTGGCCGGACTTGACAGCTACGCTCGTGCGTGCGATGGCTGCGGTCGCGGGAACACCGCCAAAGAGCGGCAACAGAATATTACCCACGCCCTGTGCGATCAGCTCCTGATCGGCGTTGAACGCTTCGCCCTTCATGCGCGAGGCCGACGCGCCGCAAAGCAGGCTCTCGATCATGCCGAGCGCCGCGATTGTCACAACGGGAGAAGCAAGATCCTCGAGCATTGAAAGGCTCAGGCCGCGAAGGGACAGGCGGTCACTGAGCAGGAGTGTTTTCGGAATATCGCCCACCACGGCAAGCTGATCCATACCGGCAAGCGACGCCACGATCGTTGCAAGAATGATACCGACAAGCGAACCGGGCACGCGTGCGCCCCACTTTTTTGGCCAGAAGGCCATCACCGCCACCACAAGAAGGCCGATGAGCACCGCCTGCATATTCGGGTGGAACCCAAGGCGGCCGTAAGACGCGAGCTTTTCAAGGTTCGAGCCGCCCTCCGACACCGTGCCGAAGAAATTGTCGATCTGCCCCATGGCGATGATAATGGCAATACCTGAAGTAAAGCCCATGATGACCGGCATGGGAATGAAGCTGATGAGGCGGCCGAGCTTAAAGATGCCCGAGAGCAGCAGCAGAACACCTGCGGCAAAGCAGGCGAAGAACACGCCCTGCAAGCCGTACGTCGCCACGATGCCTACCAACACCGCGCTCATCGCGCCCGTCGGCCCCGAGATCTGGAACGACGCACCGCCGAGCACGGCGATCACCACGCCCGCAATGATGGCCGTGACCAGTCCCGACGCCGCGCTCGCGCCTGACGATACGCCGAACGCCAGCGCCAGCGGCAGCGCGACCGCGCAGACCGTCAGGCCTGCCATCATGTCGGCGAGCAGCTTTTTCGAGTTGTAGCCCGCAAACTCCTGTTTCAGGCTGCCAAAAAATGCAGAAATCATAGCAAATCCTCCAAAAAACACATACCTTTAAACTATAGCACGCGCCATGGAGGGGCGCAAATGGCAAAAGGGACGTATTTTAACGCATTTTTTACACCATTGCATCTTCTTTGCACAAATCCCGCCATTTTCCCTGTCCAGCCGCCGTTTTTACTCAGAAAACGGTCTTCCGTTCTCCAGCCGGAGAACGGAAGGTCGTTACTCAGTCTTTCTTGAAAAACGCCACGGCGACCACGCCGGGACCGGTGTGCGTGCCGATCACGCTGCAAATGAGCGTGGAATCGAGCATCTCCACCCTGCCCTGCCAGATGTCGCGGCTGTCTTCCACATACTTTTTAAGATAGGTATCGCTCAGGCCGCTGTAGCCCAGCAGGATCGGCTCATCAAAGTCGATGCCGCCGCTCTCGTGGATCTTCTGCACGAGCAGGTTGTTGCCCTGCTTCGACCCTCTCGCCTTGCCGATGAGCTGAATTTCGCCGTCGACGACCGTGATAACGGGCTTGATGTTGAGAAGTCCGCCCGCAAAGGCGACGGTCTTGGAGATGCGCCCGCCTTTCTTGAGATATTCGAGCGTATCAAGCAGCGCGACAAGGCAGATTTTCCCGCGCTTTTCGACAAGTGCTTCGGCGATGGCACGCGCGTCCATGCCCTGCTCCACGCATTGGAGCGCATATTCGGCGAGGATACCCGCACCGATGGCCGCGCTCCTGCTGTCCACGACAAAGATGTTGTCGTATTCCGCTGCGGCAATGCAGGCGGACTGATAAGTGCCGGAAAAGTCCGAGGCGATTGTCAGGACGACCGCGCTGTCGCCCGCAACCCGCACCGCGGCATACTCCTTGTCAAAGGCCGCGGGCGTTGCCTGACTCGTCGTCGGCAGCTGGTCGCTCTCCACAAGGCGCTCATAGAAACGCTGCTTGTCGATCGTCACGCCGTCGATGAATTCCTCGTCACCAAAATGCACCGTCAGCGGGACGATGCGAAAGCGGTCTTTGATGCGCTCGGGCATATCGACCGTCGAATCCACAATAATCTGAACACTCATGCTCTTGTTCCTCCGTCATTTCTCATTCCGGGCGGCAGCGCCGCCCTCCGTTTTTTTCGGTGTAAATGTTCTCCAGATTGCCGCTGATGAGCGAAAGTGCACGGTACATCGTCCGCCGTTCCTCCTCGCTCAGCCCCTCGGACGCAGCGTCTACGATGCGTATGATCTTCTCGCTGATCGCACAGCCGACTGTTTTCCCCTTTTCCGTCAGGCGGAGAGGACTTTTGTAGCGCTTGCCCGCTCCGCTTGCGCAGGTGATGTAGCCATTCTTTTCAAGATCGTCCAATGACCGCGAGACCGCCGCCTTGTCCTCGTCGCAGCGCTCGCACAGCTCCGCGGCTGTCATCTCACCGCAGCAGGAGAGATAGTAGAGGCAAGACACGTGCGGCCCCTTGAGCCCGAATTCCGCCATTTCTTCCGCCTTGATGCGCTTGATGCCGCGGTTGATGCGCGCGATCAGAACGGTAAAGGTCTCGAAGCGCTCTTCCATATCTGTGTCCTCCTCTTTTCTTTCATTTGTTGATAAATCAACAAGCCTGCCTATCATAGCGCAGTGATGTTGATTTGTCAACAAGTTTTATTAAAAAAAGGAAGCGCCTGCGTGCAGACGCTTCCTTTTCAACGCAAAACCGTATTTTGTTTCAACTCAGAACGACACATGCATGAACAGTGCCACGCAGCACAGGACGAGTGCAAACGGCACATAGACGAAGCGGCCCACATTGTACCACAGCGCACCGCGCGCCTTCTTGCTGCCGGTGTTCACCGCAGCGAGCAAATCCTCTTTTTTCATCACATAGAACCAGGAGATCGCACCGAGCGTCGCGCCAATGGGAATGATATAGATGGACACGAGATCCATCCACGGGCCCCATTTGCTGATTGGCTCCATGAAGATACCGATACCGAGGCACAGCACGCACAAAAGCGCCAGCACCGCCGTGCGGCCGAGTTTAGGGAACTTATGCAGCAGCGACTCTGCCACCGCCTCGAACATATTTTGCAGTGAGCTGATGCCCGCGAAGATCATCGCAAGATAGAGAATGATGGCGAACAGACGACCCAGCAGAATATCCTGCAAAATGGTCGGCAGCGTGACAAAGAGCAGGCTCGGGCCCGCACCGACGTCCAGCCCGTAGGAAAAGCACGCCGGAATGATGACGAGCGCCGCGACCACGGCGGCAATGGTGTCAAAGAACGCCGTGTGCTGCGCCACGCCGACCACGTCCTCGTCTTTTGAAAGGTAAGCGCCGTAGACAATCATGCCGCTGCCCGTGACGGACAGCGAGAAGAACGCCTGTCCCATCGCCCAGATCCAGATCATCGGATCCTTGAGCGCCTCCCAGCGTGGTGTAAACATAAAACGGTAGCCCTCGCTCACGTCCGGCAGCATCGCAACGCGCACGGCGAGGATCAGGAAGATGATGAAAAAGAGGGGCATCATGATCTTGTTCGTCTTCTCAATGCTGCGCGCGCCAAGATAGAGCGTCAGCAGCGTGCCAACGACCACGATGACGTGATACGGGATCACGCCATACGGTGTGGAGGAAAACGCACCGAACCACGCGCCCGCGTCCGCGCTCATCAGCGTACCGACAAGAGAGTCCACCAGTGCCTTTAGAATATAGGTCACAATAACGGCATAGCCGAGTGCGATACAAAGCGAGCCCGCAAGCGGCAGCCATGCAAGAAGGCCGCCAACCTTCCCCGCCGTCTTTCCGCGCGTCGCCCACGCATTTTCATAGGCGCCCAGCGTGCCGGTCGCCGCGCGGCGACCCATGGCAAACTCCGCCGGAAGGCCGACATAGCTGAAGATCACAACAAACATAAGGTAGATCAGCAAAAATGCTCCGCCGCCGTTGCTGCCGAGCTTGTTGGGAAATCCCCACACGTTCGCCATGCCGACCGCTGAGCCGACCGACGCCAGAATGAAGCCCCATCGGCTCGCAAAGTTCCTCGTACTTTTCATGTTTTCTCCCATCCAAGTGAAAAAATAACCGCGTATGCAATCCTCGGCTCACGTGGTCTTCAACCTGTCCATCATCAGATTTGATCCGCAAGGCGCGCAACACATCGCAGTCTTGCCAAGGTGGTTGCTTCATCTTAATCCCTATGCAGAAAAAAGTCAAGCGGAATCGCCCGCAAAGCGCCGTCCTGCACGGTTCCTTGATAAAAAATGCCCGTGTCGCAAGACACGGGCATTTTCAAAACGCAATCGGCAAGTATAATTACTTGATCTCGACCTTCGCGCCAGCCTCTTCGAGCTGCTTCTTGAAGTTTTCGGCATCCTCCTTGGACACGCCCTCCTTCAGAGCCTTCGGAGCGGACTCGACGAAAGCCTTGGCCTCGGCCAGACCCAGACCGGCGATCTCGCGGACAGCCTTGATGACCTTGATCTTGGCAGCAGCGTCGAAACCGGCGAGGACGACGTCGAACTCGGTCTTCTCCTCGGCAGCGGGGGCAGCGCCGCCGGCAGCGGGAGCAGCCATAGCAGCGGCGGAAACGCCGAACTCTTCCTCGAGAGCGTGGACGAGCTCAGAGAGCTCCAGGACGGTAAGGCCCTTGATTTCTTCGATCATAGCGGTAACTTTCTCGCTCATTGTAATGATCCTCCAATTTTTAAGATATTTGTTTTAAGTGAATTGTTGGGTGCAGACGATTATTCTGCGGCGGGAACTTCCTCGGCGGGAGCGCCGTTCTTCTCGGCGATCTGCTTGAGGACGCAGGCGAGGCCGGAAATGGGAGCCAGCATGGTGCCCAGAACCTGAGCCTGCAGCACGGGCAGTGCGGGGATAGAGGCCAGCGCATTGATGGTGGCCATGTCGACGACCTTGCCTTCCATGAAGCCGCCCTTGATCTCGAACTTACCGTTGAGCTTCTTGGCAAAGTCAGCGATCACGCGCGCGGGAGCGACGGGATCGGCAGCGATGGCAAGAGACGTGGTACCGTTCAGCTGATCATCGAGCTCATTGAGGCCGACGTTGTTGAAAGCAAAGCGGAGCAGGGTGTTCTTGACAACCGCATACTCGACGTCGTTCTTACGGCACTCAGCGCGCAGAGCGGTATCCTCTGCAACGGTGATGCCCTTGTAGTCAACGATAACGCCGGCAGCCGAGCCCTGCAGCTTCTCGGTCAGAGAGGCCACGATCGCCTGCTTTTCAGACAGAACTTTTGCGTTAGGCATTTCTTGAGTTCACCTCCATTGGATTTTGCGGCACGCCGCGCGTGCCAGGGGAAAGAGGCGTTCTAAAAAGGAAACCGTCCTCATGCGTGACATGAGGACGGTAAAGCAATCATAAAATGTTTGCCATCCTCGGCAGGATTTATGAGGCAAGCCTCACCTGCTGTCTTTGGAACGCTCTGATAGTATATCCAAGGCTGACGGAATTGTCAACCCCAAATATTGATTTTTGCGAAAAGCGATCCTTTTCAAAAGCCCTGACGAGCTTTTTCAAGTTTCTTAGAGCTTCGCAGCGTTCATCTTGACGCCGGGGCCCATGGTGGAAGCCGCGACGCAGGACTTGATATACTGGCCCTTGGCAGCGGCGGGCTTGGCCTTAATGATCGCGCCCATGAGAGCGTTGAAGTTCTCGGTGAGCTTCTCGGGGCCGAAGGAAACCTTGCCGATGGGGCAGTGGATGATGTTGGTCTTGTCGAGACGATACTCGACCTTACCAGCCTTAGACTCCTGAACAGCCTTGGCGACGTCGGGAGTGACGGTACCGGCCTTCGGGGACGGCATCAGGCCCTTGGGGCCGAGCACCTTACCGAGACGGCCGACAACACCCATCATGTCAGGGGAAGCGACGACGACGTCGAAGTCGAACCAGTTTTCCTTCTGGATCTTCTCGACGAGGTCCATCTCGCCGACATAGTCAGCGCCGGCAGCCTTGGCAGCCTCAGCCTTATCGCCCTTGGCAAAGACGAGAACGCGAACGTTCTTGCCGGTGCCGTTGGGGAGGACGATGGCGCCGCGAACCTGCTGGTCGGCGTGGCGGGAGTCAACGCCCAGCTTGACGTGCAGCTCGACGGTCTCGTCGAACTTCGCGGAAGCGGTCTTGCAGATCAGGCCGAAGCCCTCTGCGGCGTCATACTGAGTGTTCTTTTCGATCTGCTTTGCAGCGTCCTGATACTTTTTACCTCTAAACATTGTTCACACCCTCCTTATTCTTCGACGACAACGCCCATGGAGCGTGCGGTACCGGCGATCATGCTCATCGCGGACTCAAGCGTGCTCGCGTTGAGGTCACGCATCTTCATCTCAGCGATCTTCTGGACGGAAGCCTTGGAAATGGTAGCGACCTTGGTCTTGTTGGGGACGCCGGAGCCAGACTCGATGTTGCATTCCTTCTTGATGAGGACGGCAGCGGGAGGAGTCTTGGTGACGAAGGAGAAGGAACGGTCGGCATACACCGTGATGACAACGGGGATGATGAGGCCCATGTCGTTCTTGGTGCGCTCGTTGAATTCCTTGGTGAATGCAGCGATGTTGACGCCGTGCTGACCGAGCGCGGGGCCAACGGGGGGTGCGGGAGTTGCTTTGCCTGCAGGGATCTGCAGCTTAACATAACCGGTGATCTTCTGTGCCATGAGAGGCACCTCCTTAATATTGATGTGGTAACGACCGGCAATTCCGGCCGCCCTTGGCGAGACGCTTCGCGTCTCTCCCACGTTTGCCGCTTTCGCGGCTCATCGCTTCTTGCGGTGATTACGGTTCTACGACCTCGACCTGATCGAGCTCCAGCTCGACCGGCGTTTCGCGTCCGAACATGGACACGACCACGCACACCTTGTTCTTCTCTGCGTCGATCTCTTCGACCGTGCCGAGGAAGGACGAAAGCGGACCGTCGGTGATCTTGACCTGATCGCCGACATTGTAGCGCACGACGATCTCTCGCCGTTCCATGCCAAGCGCCAGGACTTCCTCTTCCGTCAGAGGAATGGGTTCATTGTTCGCCGTGCCGACAAAGCCGGTCACGCCGCGAATGTTGCGGATCAGATGCCAGGTGTCGTCCGTCATAATCATCTTGACGAGCACATAGCCCGGGAAGACCTTGCGTTCGACTTCCTTCACATCGCCCGAGTCGGTCACTTCCGTGACGGTCTCCAGCGGAACCTGAATGTCGAGGATCATGTCCTCCAGATGACGGTTGGCGACGAACTTTTCGATGGCGGTCTTGACTGCGTTTTCATAGCCGGAGTAGGTATGCGCGACATACCACTTAGCGTTATCAGCCATGACTGCTCTCCTGTCAGCCCGCGAGACCGATCAGCAGGTGAACTGCGGAAACGGCCACATAGTCGAACAGCCAGATGCAGGCGCCGACGACAAGGGAGCACAGCAGCACAGTGCCGGTGTTCTTCGCCGTGGTAGATGCGTTGGGCCATACGACCTTCTTCAGTTCGCTTCTCATTTCACGGAACCACTTGGAGCGGTCCTTCTTCTTCTTTTCTTCTGCCATGTTTCAACAGCCTTTCCTAATTACTTAGTTTCAGTGTGGACGGTGTGCTTCTTGCAGAAGGGGCAGTACTTGTTCAGCTCGAGCTTGTCCGGGGTGTTCTTCTTGTTCTTCATCGTGTTGTAGTTTCTCTGCTTGCACTCGTTGCATCTGAGCGTGATCTTAATGCGCATCTAACGGCACCTCCTTATTTACTCAGTTCCAAACAGATCGGAACTGGCGATTGCCTCCCTGCTTTCAAATTAAAGGGGCGCTTTTCCTTGCGTGCCGAGAAGCAAATGCGCGCAAAAAGAAAGCCCTCTTTCACAGGTAAGTACGATGATAACACAAGCTCCATTCGTCCGTCAAGCACTTTTTGCACGATCTTGCAGAAAAATTTGCAGTTTTTGTGTTCTTTCCCTCTGTTTTTCGATCCTTGCAGCGCGCTTGCCTCTCATTTTCCCGCCGCGGCACAGCTCTTCCCCGTCCCGCCCTTGCTTTTTCCGCAAAAATCCTGTATGCTTCAAGCCAAAGAAACGCTTTTGCAGGAGGCATATTCTATGAAAATCATGGCCATCGACTACGGTGACGCGCACACCGGTGTCGCCATCTCCGACCGCACGCTGACGCTCACAGGCTTTTCGACCGTCATCACCGCCTACCGGCCCGAGGCAGTCATCGAAAAGCTGCTGCCGCTCATCTCTGAACACGAAGTAAGCGAGCTGGTGCTCGGTCACCCGCTCAACATGGACGGCACGCGCGGTCCCCGCGCAGAAAAAGCCGAGGGATTTGCAGAGCTGCTGCGCGAGGCCACATCGCTCCCCGTCACGCTCTGGGACGAGCGGCGCACGACCATCGATGCGCACAACATTTTGCTCGGCAACGGCAAGCGCGTCAAGGAACGCAAGAAAACCGTCGACGCCGTGGCAGCGAGCCTGATGCTTGAGGGGTATCTCACCTTCAAAAAACGCCAGCAGTAACACTTCTCTTTAAAAAAGCGCTTTTGCGGTGTTCCGCAAAAGCGCTTTTTTCTTATCTTCTCTCCGCCCTGCTCACAGCAATGCGATGAGCGCGTCCACGTCCTCACTGCGCGTCGCCCAGGAGGTGCAGATGCGCATGACCGTGTGGGTATCGTCAAACTTCTCCGTAAAGCCCATTGCGACCTGCCGCTCCAGCTCCTTGATCTTCTTGTTTTCCAGCACGACGAAGATCTGGTTCGTCGGGTTCTCGCAAAAGAGGCGATAACCCTTCTCGCGCAGCGCCGCGCGGATGCGATCCGCCGTCTCGATGGCGTTGCGGCTGATTTCCTCATAGAGTCCGCCGGTGAAGAGCGTATCGAACTGTATGCCGAGAAGCCTTCCCTTGGCAAGCAATGCGCCGTGCTGCTTGGCGATGGTGAGGAAGTTCGCAGGCATTCCGCCGTGCGGGAACACGACTGCCTCACCGCACAGTGCGCCGACCTTCGTTCCGCCGATGTAGAAAACGTCCGTCAGCGCGGCAATGTCGCGCAGGGTCACGTCTGTTCCGGCGGCGGCAAGCCCATAGCCGAGGCGCGCGCCGTCAAGGAAGAGCGGAATGCGGTACGCCGCGCAGACCTCGTGCAGCGCGGCAAGCTCCGCCTTTGTGTAGAGCGTGCCGTACTCCGTCGGGTGCGAAATGTACACCGCACCGGGAAAGACCATGTGGGTATAGTTCCCGTCGGCGTAGAAGGTCTCCACATACTCCCGCACTGTTTCCGCCGAGAGCTTGCCGTCCGTGTGCCCCAGCGCAAGCACCTTATGTCCGCCGTGCTCGATGGCGCCGGCCTCGTGAACGTTGACATGGCCGCTCTCGGCGGCGATCACGCCGTCGTAAGCGCGCAGCAGCGCATCGAGCACGACCTGATTGGTCTGCGTACCGCCGACGAGGAAGAAGATCTCTGCCTCCGGGCAGCCAATGGCAGCACGGATCTTCTCTTTGGCCTGCTCGCAGTAACAGTCAGAGCCGTAGCCTGCGAGCTGCTCAAAATTGGTCCCATTCAGGCGCTCTAAAATTTTCGGATGAGCGCCCTCGGAATAATCGTTGACAAAGGACAGCATATCAGTCCCTCCCGCTTCCTTATTTTTTAAATTTCTTCAGTGTATCCGTGATGATGGTCTGCTTGAGGACCATGCTGACCGCCACATAGACGACGCAGCCCACGACGCCCGTGAGACCGCACTTGACGATAAGCATCAGCTTGCTGTCGTCCGCCGTAACGAGCAGCGCGTGCCCACCGGAGAGGACGAGCGCCATTGCCGCCGTGGCGGCAAGTCCCTTGAGGAGCGGGACAAGGCGCACGATCTTCGTGCCGCGGAAGAGCTGGATCGTCATGGCGACCGCGCCGATGGTCAGGGCAAGAGACGTCGCCGCGGCAACACCGGTATCCGTGTAAAAGACGCGGTTCAAAACAATGTTCAGCACCAGAACACCAAGGTTGATGAGCAGCGGCACCAGCGTCTTTTTCATCGCGTAGTAGGCCTTGTTTAAAAGGTCGAGCACGGCAAAGGCGCTCATACCGAGCGCGTAGCGGGCAAAGATGCTGCCTGTCATCTCGGTCGATTCGGCGGTGAAGCTGCCGCTTTCAAAGATCACGCGGATAATGTCCGTGCCAAAGGCGCACATCATCGCACAGACCGGCAGGATAAAGAGCAGCGTATTCTCCGTCACGTTCCAGATGTAGCCGAGATAGCCCTTCGCGTCCTCCTTCGTGAACTCGCGGTTGAAGCGCGGGAACATGACCGCGCTGATGCTGTAGAGAACGCTCGTCGTCAGCGGAGTAAAGAGCTTGTCGGCATAGTAGAACGCGCTGACCGCGCTGTCGTTGAGCGCGGTGGCAGTGGCGGTGTCGATGAGGTAGCAGAAGAGAAATACCGACGTTGTGAGCACCGTGACGAGCGCGGTCTTAAAGTACGTGCCGACATAATCCGCCTTGCGGTCGAGCAGCGGGCGGTAGAGGTAGTGTTCCTTCTTTGCATACGGAACGCTCATACCGAGCTGCAAAAGCCACGCGCATGAGCTTGCGATGACGACGCCCTTGATACCCCACTTCGCCCCCAGCGTCACAAGAAAGACGGCGAGGAAGGCATTGTACGGAATGCTCATGCTGCCCTGCAATTCGTAGTGGTCGGTCGCCTGGAAGATGGCAACATTCAGATAGGCCGCCGCCACGACCGGCAGCGCACAGGCCATGATGCGGATATAGCTTGCAAGGCGGGGCAGCTCGGCAGCGTCAAGGTCCCAGATCGCGCCGACGAGCGGCGTCGAGGCAAAAACCTGCCATAAAACGACCGCCGCGAGCGAAGAGAGCAGCGTGATGGTCATCAGGTTGTTGGCAGCGCGTTCGCCGCGTTTGCGGTCGGCAGCGAATTCCTTCGTCAGGATCGGCACCGCCGCGATGCACAGCGCGTAGCACATCGTCGTAAAGAGGTAAAGCGTTGAATTGTAGGACGCAGTATAGAGGTCTGCGTCTACGCCGGTGCCGAAGATATTGGCCTGCATCATCTCGCGCACCACGCCGAGCAGCTTTGCAAACAGCGTCAGCAAAAAGACGAAGCTGATCGCCCCCGCCGTGCGCACGCCGGATTTTTCCTTCTTTTCCGTGTTTTTCTGAGGGTCCTGCATGGTATCCTTCCTTGATTTTCCCATGATCTCACAGATCATTTTCTCATTGGTGTCGAGTTTACGGGAAAGCTCCGCCATGTGCGTTTCCACACACTGCGCCTGCTCTCTGCCCGTTTCAAGCACACGCTTGGCCTCCGGCTCGAATTGCTCGGCGGTGAATCCGTCTCGCGTACTCAGCTTGTCGAGGCCAACAGAGTTCAAAAACGCCGTACACTTGGGATCATAAGAAACACCGATGAGCGGCACACCCATAATGGCGGCATAGATGAGAGAATGCAGGCGCACGCCCACGAGCAGAGCCATATTGCCAATGATGGAGAGCATATCCTCCGAAAGGTATTTTTCATTGAGCGACACCGCCGTGTCGTCCGGCAGCTGCGCGGCGATGTGTCGGCAGACCTCCCCGTCCTCTTCATAGTGGAACGGGATGAGCACGGACTGGGCGTTATACGTCTCCTTGAGCCACCGAATGGACTTCAGGATCTCCGCAACGAAGCGCCCGTCCTTATCCTTTTCACGAATGGCCCAGCCGATCGTCAACCGCCCGCCGAGCGAAACGCCCGCTTTCCGCAAAATCTCCGCGCCGACGTCTTTATCCGGCTTTTTCATGCGGATGACGGGATCGGCCGTGATGACGACTTTTTCCCGCGCAATGCCGATCTCCTCCAGCAGCAGCGCCGAGCGCTCGTCGCGCACAACGATGCCGTCCGCTTTTTTAAGTGCCTTCGCCGCGGCACGGCGGTTGCCCGGCCGGTCGATGGGGCCGATGCCCTGGGAGTAAATAAAAACTTTTTTGCGGAAAAACTGTGCACAGCGGATGATCGAGAGGTAATAGTGCAGACTCTTGCTGCTCGTCACGTCCTGCAAAAGGCTTCCGCCGCCGGAGATGAGCATATCGCACTTTTTCACCGCACGCAAAATCGCCATCGGCGACATGCGCTCCACCGCCTCGACGCCGTACTTTTCGCGCGTGGAGGCAGGGTTGTGCGAGAGCACCGTGAGCGAACAATCGGGAATATGCTCGCGCAGCGAGGAGACAAGCGTGCGCAGAATGGACTCATCGCCGATGTTATCAAAGCCGTAATAGCCCGAGATCAGAATGTTAACCATTCTCCACCCCGCAGACCCTGCGCACAAAGCGGTAGACAAATTCCGCGATCACAACGGCCGCAAGGCCGATGAGAAGGCCGAAGAGCACGCCCCAACCGGTGCGCAGCAGGCTGAGCAGAAACGGCGTACGAATGTGCAGGAAGGTATTGACCACGCTGACAAGGCCGATGCTCATACCCATGCCGAAAACCATGGGCAGGAATTTCATTCCGCGGCGCAGCGACCAGACAAAGAGCATCAGCATTGGCCAGCCGATGATCATTTCCTTCGTGCGCGGGCGGGCGATGAGCGCATTTTCAAGGAAGTTGCGGAAGGCAAGCTCCGTTTCAGACGTGGTGGTAGAGTTGCCGGTGCGGTAGATGTAGTAGACAAATACCAGCAGCATAAAGACTGCCGCCACCGCAATGACGACCACTGCAAGGAACCAGCCAAGCTGCATGGGAGTTTTCATCAGCTCAGCAAAATAGGTGTTGAAGCGCTTGATGCGTCCCTTTTCGCCGCGCGTACCCGTATGGGCAAGCACCGCCTTGCGCGCGCCCGTTTCCTCATAGGCGTATACCACGAGATACGCAAGAATGAAGAGCCCGATGGGAATGAGCTGCATGATCTTCACGCCGCGATAAAGCTCCATTTCGATCATATAGGAAAGCTGCGAGAGCGCGGCGGTCGCAAGCAGCGAGCCGCAGAATGCGGTCAGAATGGTCAAAGCGGAAACGCCGAGCGTGTAGCCAAGGAGCTTGCCGAATCGCAGGTATGGCTCGCTCTTTCTCTTTTCCATCAGCTCGCGGCACAGTCCCACCGCTGCGAGCGACGGCATCACGATGCCGCCGGACATTGAGAGCAGCAGGCGGAAGAGCGAGGGCTTCAAAACGCTGAGCGCTGCAAAGCCCAGCACGCCGACCACCAGAAGGATCGCGCGCCAGCGCGCGCCGATACGGAAGAAGAGGTCAAAGAGCAGCACAAGCAGCGCCGCCGTACCGATGCTCTGAACAAGTCTCAGTGCTGTGGACGGTGTTTTCAGTTCCATCGCAGGCACCGTGCCGCGCGTGTAGCCGAGAGGCGCAAGGCGCGCATCAAGGTCTGAGAGCATCTTTTCATAGTCGGCAGGATCGGTGACGTAGGTCCATTCCTTCTCGTCAGCGTCCCAGCTCACGTCGTTGTCCGGCTCCAGGATCATTTTGAGGTAGATGATCTTGCAGTTGCGCTCGGCAATGGCGCGGAAAAAGGTATTCGTGATCTCTTCCGGGCCCTCGTAGCCGCAGTACTGGTAGCGGTTCTGGATATAGGCCCACTCGTTGAAGACGCGCACGCCGTGATAGCCCGTTTCATCAAGCAGATCCTCAATGCCCGGCCAGGTGAGATTGAGGCTCTGGTCGTTCTGCTCCATCATGGCGACGCTCGCGCCGCTCTCGTTGAGATACTGCACGAGCAGATCCCAGCCCTCGTCGCTCTCGTAGCCGACAAGCTCCTTGCCGCTGTTCATGAAGTAGGGCGCATCATAGTGCTTGAGCACATCGATATAAGCCGCCGCAAACTGCGTGCCGTTCATGTCCTTTTTCGTCACGGTGCGCGGAATGATCTCGTAGCCGTGACGCTCGAGCAGCTCCGCCGTATCGGGCCAGATACCGAGGCACAGGTCGAGCAGCTTTTCGCCCTTCATGCCGTTTTTCTGCTGCTGAATGAAGAGAAAGCCGTGCTCTCCTTCGAGATAGGTCTTGGCTTCAAAATTTTCAAAGCGGGCGGTGAAGGCGTTGAGGATCCACTCATAGCCCGCGGCAGTCTCCGTCCAGATGAGGCAATCGCTCACATCGGTACTCTCGCGCAGCCACGCCGCGACCTCGGCAGGGTAACTATCCTCCCAGCCGTAGTTTTCCATCGCCTTTTTCACGGTCATCGCGTGCACGGGAATGGCCGCGCTCTGGTGCAGGTCGAGCGCGCTCGCCTCGCCGAGCGCCGCCTTTTCCACACCGAGCGAGCGGAACAGGTCGAGCCACTCGTCCTCGCTCATTTCGGACTGGCGCGCCATAGCGCGCAGGCTCGCATAGTCAAGGACGCAGTCGTAATATTTGTTGCTCTCCTCAGTCTGCACGCGCCTTGCGATCGGCACGAGCGAAACGAGCAGTGCCAGCAGCGCCAGCACCACAAGGAGTTTATCTTTTTTCAGAAAGCTTTTCATTGGCAGTTCTCCTTCTGCGCCCACGCGCAGGGTAATTTAGAGTGTATCGAGTACCACCGGCTCGCCGATGGCTTTTGCATACGTGTAGATCTTGGCAACATCTTCAATATATTCCGCGCGCAGATAGGCCTGTGCAAGATCCTCCCCCACGGCAAGCACGCCGTGGTTGGCAAGCGTGCAGCCGCCGCGCCCCGCAAGCGCGGGCACGGCGTTCATGCCCACCTCTTTCGTCCCGGGCGTGGCATAGTCCGCGCAGCGGACATCGCCGCCCAGGAAAATACGGGCTTCGATCAAAACGGCCGGAATGCTCCTGCGCACCACAGCAAAGGCCGTGGCATAGGGCGAATGCGTGTGGAAAACGGCATTCGTTTCCGGATATGCCATGTAGACCGCCGCGTGCATGCGCCACTCGCTCGACGGCTGCAACGCGCCCTCGACCACCGTGCCGTCAAGCTTCATGCGCACGATGTCCTGCGCGCGCAGCGCTTCATAGCGCACAGAGGTCGGCGTGATGAGCATTTCATCAGGGGCGACGCGGCAGCTCATGTTGCCGCTCGTTCCGGAAAAGAGGCCCTGACGGAAGGCCTCAAGCGATTTGCCCACGATCTCCTGCCGGAGAGATTCAAAATTCTGTTCCATCTCAAATCACCAAGTTGTCCTTGCCGATGCTGCCGTTTTCAAAATAGCGGTGCAGATCGTAAGGAGAGTAAATACCAAGATCCGTCACAACGCCCGAGACGAGGTGCGGAGGCGTGATGTCGAAGGCGGGATAGTAGCCCTTCACGCCCTCCATCGCCGTGCGCACGCCCATGGCCTGGAGCGTAAAGTTCGGGTCTCGCATTTCGATGTGGATACTGTCGACCGTGTCGTGTCCCTGGTCGGGCGCGCCGGTGACAAAATACGGAATGCCCATGTACTTGGCGACGATGGCATTCTGGAAGGTGCCGACCTTGTTGACCACATGCCCGTCGCAGCAGATGGCGTCCGCCGCCGTGGTGAAAACGTCGACCTTCTCGTTCTGCATGACGAACGCCGGCATATTGTCGGAGATGACCGTCACATCAAAGCCCATGTCGTGGCAGACCGAGGCCGTCAGGCGCGCGCCCTGAAAATACGGGCGCGTTTCGGGACAGAAAAGTCGGATATTCTTGCCGCGGTTTCTGCACTCGCGCAGCATCGTACCGACGATCGTCTCGGCAAAGCAGTGCGTCATCACCGTGCCGTTATCAGGGAACATATCGACCAGGTACGAGCCGATCTTCGCCATGCGCTCATAGCGCACATTGTTGAGCTCGATCGTCTTATTCTTGATGCTCTCGGCCACGTTCTCCCCCGCTAAAAGCGCGCGCTCAGCTTCCTTGAGGCAGATATCGCAGAGAAGTCCCATGCGCTTTTGCGTTGTGGGGCGGGCGTGGGAGATGGTATACGCTGCCGCTTTAAGATATTCCATCTGCTCTGCCGCCGTTTTGCCGCGGCATTCCCATGCCGCGAGCGCCATGCCCATCGGCACGGCGGTGTAAGGACCTGCGCTCTGCGTCACCATGTCGGTGATGGCCTGCGCGACCTCGCCGTGCGTGCGGCAGGTGACAAATTCGACCTTTGCAGGATAGACGCGCCGGTCTAAAATACGCACCTCGCCGTTTTCGAACCACGCGACGTTTTCGTAGCGCAGCAGAAAGGCAAGGTCTTTATCGGCTCTTTCCATGTTCGTTTCTCTCACTTTCTGTATAAGCGCTCGACGGCGCGCTGCATATCGGCGCGCACTTTATCCGCGTCGAGCGTCTTGAATTCGCCGTTTTCGTATAAGATATTGCCGTCCACCATCGTCATGCACACATCGCCCGCCTGCGCCGAGCAGGTGAGGAGCGCGGGGGTGTCGAAATCAGGGTAAAGATGGGGCTTTGACATATCAAGGGCGATGATGTCTGCCTTTTTGCCGATGGCGAGCACACCGGTGTCGTCGCGTCCCTGGAGCTTCGCGCCGTTGACCGTCGCCATATCGAGCACCTCCTGCGTCGAGATGAGCGTGGGGTCGTTGTGGTAGCCGTCGTGCATGATCTCGGCAAGGTGCATCTCCTCGAACATATTGAGGTTATTGTTGCTCGCCGTGCCGTCGGTGCCGAGGGTGACGTTGATGCCCTTGTCCATCATGGCGCGAATGGGCGCAAAGCCGCTGCCGAGCTTTAGGTTCGACGTCGGGTTGTGGATCACGCTGACGCCGTGCGCCTTCAGAATGTTCATGTCGCGCTCCGTCACGGCGACGCAGTGCGCCGCCGCCGTGGGCGAATCGAAGGTACCGAGGGACTCAAACCACTCCGTCGGCGTCTTGCCGTAGCGCTCGATGCACTCGCGCTGCTCGCGCACGGTCTCAGAGAGGTGAATGTGCATACGCCCTCCCTTTTCGCGGCAGAGCTCACTGTACGCCTTCACGATATGGCTCTTGCAGGTATATTCCGCGTGGATGGAAAAGTCGATGCGGATGCGGCCGTCCGACACGCCGTGATATTTTTCAAAGAGTGCGAGCGACTCGAGGATCTGCGTGTTCTGTTCCACGCGCTGGTTTTCGTCAAAGCACTGCACGCAGCGGTTCAGATTCGCCTTGATGCCCGCCTCCTGCGCCGCCCACATGGTCTCCTCCGGAAAAAAGTACATATCGGAAAAGCTCGTCGTGCCGCCCGCGATCATCTCAAGGAGCGCAAAGCGGCTCGCCGCGGCAATGTCCTCCCGCACGAGCCTGTCCTCAATGGGGAAGATCGCCTTAAAAAGCCAGTCCTGCAGCGGCAGTCCGCTGCCAATACCGCGCATGAGCGTCATGGCGATGTGGCTGTGGCAGTTGATGAGTCCGGGTGCAAGAAGCTTGCCTGTCATATCCTTTTCAAGGTCATACGCCGTTTGCGGCCGTTCTGTGCCGATGTAGTCGATCTTCGTTCCATCGATGCCGAGGCAGGCGCCGCGCAGCGTTTCATATCCGTCTTCCTTGCGCAGCAGAATATCCGCGCCTTTCAAGAGTGTTCTCACAAAAGAGCCTCCTATCTGCATTATATCTCATTGTGCAGTCTAACACGCACGTTCCCAGATTGCAACGGGCAAAAGAATGAAGTTTGTCCTTATCGCTGTCCATGTCGACAAAAATTTCTCATTTTGCAAGCTCAACTACTTAAAATTTCACTATTGTGTTTTTTAATATGGCTGATTATAATGAACGCATATTTTTTGTAAGGAGTGAAACCGGTATGAGCAACATCATGATCCCTCAGGACTACCACACCCCGCTGTCTGTTTATGAAATGCAGCGCGCCATTGAATTCATCAAGAGCAATTTCCAGGTGAATCTGAGCAATGCCCTCAATCTTCGCCGGGTTTCCGCTCCGCTGTTCGTGGATGAAAACTCCGGTCTGAACGACAACCTCAACGGCGTTGAGCGCCCCGTCTCCTTCGATATTCCCGACGTCGGCGTCAACGCACAGGTCGTGCACTCGCTTGCCAAGTGGAAGCGTCTTGCGCTCAAGCGTTACCAGTTCAATGTCGGCAAGGGTCTCTTCACCGATATGAACGCCATTCGCCGCGACGAAGAGCTGGATAACCTCCACTCCGTCTACGTGGACCAGTGGGACTGGGAAAAGGTCATCTCCGCGGACGACCGCAACGTTGCCTATCTCAAGCGCACCGTGCGCGATATCGTCGCCGCCGTCAGCGAGACGAGCAGCGCGCTGAACGTCGCCTTCCCCTCCCTGCGCACCAAGCTCCCCAGTGAGGTCTTCTTCATCACCACGCAGGAGCTCGAGGATCTCTATCCCGACCTGACGCCCAAGCAGCGCGAAGATGAGATCTGCAAGAAGAAGGGTGTCGTCTTCCTGATGCAGATCGGCAAGATTTTAAAGTCCGGCATCAAGCATGACGGCCGCGCTCCCGACTATGACGATTGGGAGCTCAACGGCGATATTCTCTACTGGAACGACGTTCTGGGCCATGCTTTTGAGATTTCCTCCATGGGCATTCGTGTCGACCCCAAATCCCTTGACTCCCAGCTGACGATCGCCGGCTGCGACGACCGCCGCGCCCTTCCCTTCCACAAGATGCTGCTTGCGGGCGAGCTGCCCCTGACGATGGGCGGCGGCATCGGCCAGAGCCGCCTGTGCATGCTGCTCATTGGCACCGCGCACATCGGCGAGGTACAGGTCTCCCTGTGGGACGAAGCCACGCGCAAGGCCTGCGAGGAAGCAGGCGTCATGCTGCTGTAAGGCACTTTCAATTTGTCACCATTTCTTTTTTCTCTTTTCTCAATGTAGTGCAAACGCACAAAGAGGGAGCTTCCCGTTTTGGGAAGCTCCCTCTTTCTTATTCTTTACAGCGCAGGCGGTAAACATCGCAGCCGCCCGCGCGGCCCTCATACGAAAAGCAGTGTCTGCGCGCGATCTGCGCGCTCGCCGTCTGTTCGGGGACGCATTCGATCACCGCATCCTTCCCCTCCCGCCGCGCAAGCGCGGTCAAAAGGTCCGTCATCTCGTCCGCGTAGCCCTTGTGCCAAAAAGCAGGCTTGAGCACCCAGCCGAGCTCGCAGCTGCGCTCATCGTAGCCATGGTAGATGGCGTAGCCGAGGAATTCCCCCTCGGAGCTTTCCGCAGCGTAAACGAGCGGCGGCTCGGAAAGTCCCGCCTGCTCCAAAAAATCTTCCGTCTGTGTCCGGCTGAACGGCGGCTCCAGCCAGCGCATCACCTCAGCGTCCGAAAGCAGGGCATACAATTCCTCCAGATCGTCGCGGCACATCGTCCGCAGGCGGAGGCGCGCGTTTTCCGTCAGGATCATTCTCTCTTGTGCCGCTTGCCGCGGAAGGTCATCTCTGGATTTTTCACGCTGACGACCGTATCCGGCTCGACCGACGAGGTCAAAAATGCGTTACCGCCGATGACGACATTGTCGCCGATCTCCGTTGCGCCGCCGAGCAACGTAGAGTTTGCGTAGATGACAACATTATCGCCGACCTTCGGGTGACGGCGGACATCGGGATTGGTCGCCATACCCGCAGGAGAAAGCGCGCCGAGCGTTGCGCCCTGATAGAGCTTGACATTGTTGCCGATGATCGTCGTCTCGCCGACGACGATGCCCGTGCCGTGGTCGATGAAAAAGTATTCTCCGATCTTCGCACCGGGGTTGATGTCGATACCGGTCTTTGAATGGGCATATTCCGACATCATGCGCGGGATCATCGCAACTTTATTTTCATACAGCTCGTGCGCGATGCGGTAAACGAAGATAGCAAACATGCCGGGGTAGGAGAGCAGTACCTCTTCCTTGCTGTAGGCCGCGGGGTCGCCTTCAAAGTTCGCGGACAGATCCTTGAGCAGCAGCTCCTGAATGGCAGGCATGCGCGCAATGAGCGCCGTGCTGATCTCATAGGCAAGGTCGTCGTTTTCCTCGCATTCCGGCATCGTCAGCGCGATCTGGTGAAAGAGCTTTTCGTGAATGTGTTCCATCAAAAGCGCACTGTACTGCTCGGGCGGCAGCTTGAGCAGGTCTCCGTCGCCATAGTAGACGGGAAAAATGAGCTTTTGACAGTCGCGGAGGATCTCGATGACCGCATTGCGGCTGGGCATGCGCAGCGCATCGCCGTACATGGGGATCTGAGAGCTTTTGTAGTTTGCCGCCATGCGGTCAGCCGCCGCGTGAATGGCGTCGTTTTTTCTTGCTTTGTCCATAAGAAATCCTCCTGATCCATTAGAATTGCAAATAAAGGAATTAGAAAATAATTATAGTAGTATTCTCCGTCAAAATCAAGCATTTCCTCTGCAAGGCGCAGGAAACAACGAAAGGCGATGACTGTGGGTCATCGCCTTTCGTGCTTTTTTTACTTGATGAACCAAATGTCCATATCAACGTTGCCCTTGATGCCGTCCACGCTTCCCTTGGAGGAATACTGCCACATGGCAAAATCATAGTAGAACGTCGGCGCGCTTACATCATAGCGCGCATACCACAGCGGATAATCCATCACCTTGCTGAGATCATACTTGACATATCCCGCGTAATCGGTGATGTAGATCATGGCATCGTAGCCCGCGTCCTCGATGATCTCGCAGAAGGCGTTCGCCGCAGCGCAGAGCACGCCGGTCTCAATGCCGTAGGTGCGCGCCTCGCTCTTACCGATGACCTCCCAGTCGAACACGACAGGGCCGGTAATATTGTGTCCACGGAGCTTATCGAGCACAAAGTATGCCTCCTCTTCCGCCTCCGCTACGCTGATGGCCTGAGAGAAGAAGTAAGCGCCCACCTGAAGTCCCGCGCGGCTTGCGCCGTCGGCGTACTCATCAAATTTCGTATCTTCGTAGATCGCACCCGCGGTGTAGCCGCGGCCGCCCACGCGGGCGATGACAAAGTCGACCTCCGTGCGCGCTACGCTTTCCCAGTCCACATCGCCCTGATACTGCGACACGTCGATACCCACACGTGTGCGCACGCTGGGATCATTGTAGGTCATGATGCTGCCGTTCTTAACGAATGCGGACTGATTGTAGGCATTCGTCGGCACACCCTCGAGCACATCAAGCGTATAGTCCTTATAATGGATCTTCTGCTTCTGGTCGAGCGAGCTGAGCTGATAGATGCGGTAAACGATCGTTGCCACCTCCGCGCGCGTGATGCTGCTGTTCGGATAGAAGTACGACAGGTCGCCGACCTTGGAGCCGATGAACACACCTGCTTCGTAAAGCGCCGTCACGTAACCGTCGTTCACATCGGCAAAGGGCGTTGCCGCATTGGACGCGCCATAGCCCAGCGCCTTGGCCGCAAAGCGCGCTACATCCAAGCGGCTGATACCGCGATCGAGCTGGGCATCACTGTAAGCCTGCGCGGCAAAGCCCATAGAGTAGGCGTACAGCGCATAACCGCTCGCCCAGTGCTCCGTGACGGGAGACTGCACCTTGTGTCCCGTTGCCAGCAGCAGAAGCTTGAGCATCTCGCCCGTACTCGTGGCACGATTGGGGGCAAAGGTGCCGTCGTCGTTGCCGCCGACGATCCCCTGCTGGCTCAGTTCCATCACGTAGTTATAAAACCAGTCGGATCGGTTGACATCGCTATAAGTTCTGCCGGTATAGCTGGTGGCCGTCCACTGCGCCGTCGCCACTACGCTGCCGCGCACGGTGCTGCTTTCCGTAATGGTTCTGCCGTCCTTGGTCATAAGGCCAGCAAAGCTGTAACCGAGCTTTTCCATCTTGGGGAACGACTCATAGGATTCACCGATCTCATAAACGGCAAAATCCGTCTCGTAGGATACACCGCTTTCCTTGTTGATGATAAGGTAGGCAAACTCATCCTCTGCCGCACGGGGATCGTCATCAAGGAAAATGGCAGCCTCCTGCAGTCGGCGATCGGCAAGGCCTGCCTGCGCCTGCCCGCCGGAGTGGCACCATTCGCCGAACGCCTGCGCCACCTCAAGGCGCGTGGCGTCAATCTCGCCGCGGGCGATCTTAACGAGAGCGCTCGTTCCGCTCATCCAGCCGGTACCGAAGTTGTAGCTGAAGCAGATGAGCGCATCGAACTGCCCCTGCGTAGGGCTAACGTCGTAGCGGTCAAAAAAGTCGTTGAGCTTTTCCTCGTAGCGCTCGACCTTGCTCATCAGCAAGAGTTCTGCCTCTTCGCGCGTAACGCCATCCGGGAAATCTTCCTCGCCGCACTCCGTACCGTAGCCGATGTACCACTTGCCGCCGGCGGAATACTTCTCCGCGCGGAAGCCCTCTTCCTCTTCGATCTGCTCAATGGCCATATCCCCCGCGCGCATCAGGCGGCCGCTCGCCATTGCTGCAGGCACGCACAGCTGCATGGCAAGGCACAGCGCCAAAAGCACGGCCAGAGGCTTTCTGTTTCGTATGATCTGCTTCATCGTGTTTTCTCCTTTGCCGGAATCGGGCGAAACTGCCCACTGTCTGTCGAATCTGCTGCTATCATAGCATAGGTTTACATAAGAATCAACCAAAACGGTGCAAAAAATGCTGCCCAGGCAAGTGCCGGGCAGCATTTTCACATCAGCGCGTCAAACAGCGCCTCCATATTGTCATCAGAATACTCGACCTCCGCGCTGTACAGCCTGCACAGCGCGATCTGATCTTCCACGGTAAAGTCGCCATGCAGCAAAAAGTGCAGCGCACCAAGCGCAAAAAGCAGCCTCACCGATGCCACGGCAAACGCAGCCTTGCTGCTCACATCCCCGTCGTCCAAGGCCTCCGGCACGTGGCGGTAGAGAAAATAAACAAGAAGCTGTTCATATTCCGTCTCACGTGTTTTCATGTGCGCGGCAAACTCATCAAGCGGCAGTGCGTCCGCATGCGTGCGCAGCGACGCGAGCAGCTCCGTCCAACTCTCGTCCATTCGCTCGAGGGAAAGGTAGCAGTCCGCCCACTGCACAAACGAAATATCCGGCATGTGCGCGCCGCAGAGCGACAAGATCCGCTCCATTCGCCGCTTTAATGGCTCTCTCCGATCCTGCGCAGCATCAAAAAGCTTCTCTCGCAGCATGAGCAGTGCCGTCTCCTCTTCATCGAGCGTCCCCTCGCCGGTCACGACGAGCGCCGTTTTCTCCTTCTTTGTCAGGATCAGACGCGCGGCCTCTTCGCAGCAAAGGCCCACGCCAATCTCCGTGCGCTCTGAAAAAAAGCTGCGGTAGCGCGGGTGGTCGGTGCAGATTTGGCAGAGCATCTCCTCCCCGCCGTAAAGGATCAGGTCACAGAGGTTTTTTTCGTTCAAAAACGGGCAACGCTCGCCCTCGCCGAGGATAAAGTGCGGTGCATCGCCGTCCTCTGCAATATTCCTGCGCAGGCGCTCGCCCATCTCGCCGCCGACGGTGCGGTAAGCAGCGAGGGCGTCCTCGTCCACGTCGATCTCCCACCCGATGCAGCAGTTGTGGCGGCAGCGGTCGGCGATGCAGTGAAAGCGCTCATAATAATCAGGACAAACATTCTGCACGGCAGCGTCCTCCCGGTTCTGGTGTCGCGCGACGCATGGATCGCGTGCCGCTTTATTATAAGTCGGATAGGCACACATTGCAACGAATTTTCTCCTTGCCGCAGGCAGAAAGATATGTTATAGTAATTTTATTATGCGGGCATGATGGAATTGGCAGACATGCGAGATTTAGGTTCTCGTGCCGCAAGGCGTTGGGGTTCAAGTCCCCATGCCCGCACCATATCGAGTGGTCATAAGAAGCGTCACTTATGGCCACTCGATTTTTTATCTTGGCACAGTTTCACACGAGGAGCAGGCAGGTATCTGTTTCTTTTTCTGTTCGCTTATCCTCTGCCTGCAAAATAATTTCACAGGTGAGAGCATGGACAAGGTTTACACTTGTAAAGAAACCCGATATACTTGCATCTAAGCCAAAATAGTTTTTGATAAAAAACTCTGTGAAAGCGCATTGGAGGACGATGCCATGCCAAAACCGAAGTGGAACCTGAACACCATTTACATCTCCGAGCGACTTCAGGAAAGTCTGCGGCCCATCTCCCGATGCGCCATGACCACCGTGGTCGCGCCCATGGGCTACGGAAAGACCACGGCGGTGAACTGGTATCTCGCTGAGCGCGCCAAGGCGGAGACATTGCGCATCATCCGCGTCAGCGTATATTCCGATAACCTTGCGATCTTCTGGAAAAGCGTACAGGAGGCGTTCGCCCGCGCAGGCTTCCCCTTCCTGCGGGACTATCCCTGCCCCACGGACGCCGCGGGCGGTGGGCTGCTGGTGGACGATCTCTGCCACGCGCTGGCAGATGATACGCCCTGCTATCTCTTCATCGACGATTTCCACCTGCACACGGACAAGCGCGCCTCGCTGTTTCTCTGTATGCTCGCAAACAGGCTTCCTTCAAACGTGCATCTGATCGTTGCAAGCCGCGACCGCTTTCTGCCCGCGGCGGAGGTGGTGCGGCTGGGGGCAAGAGTCTATCAGATCGGCACGGAGCAGCTGCGCCTCAACCACACGGAGCTTGCCGTCTATGCCCACCGCTGCGGCACGGAGCTTTCCGACGCGCAGGTGGAGAGCCTTCTCTATTCGAGCGAGGGCTGGTTTTCCGCCGTGTATCTGAGTCTGCGTACGCTCTCCGAGCGCGGCGTGCTGCCCAGCCGTCATTCGGACATCTACTCCACCTTTACCGCCGCCATGATCGACCCACTGCCGCAAAAACAGTGGGAGTTTCTGGCGGTCATGGGGCTTGCCGATGAATTTAGCGCCGAAATGGCGCAGCATATCACGGGTAATGCGGACGCGGGGCAGATTCTCTCCCTGCTGACCGAGCAGAACGCCTTTGTTGCGCGTCTGCCGGACGGCGTGACCTATCGCTTCCACCACATGATGAAGGAGTGCGCCGAGCGCAGCTTTCTTGCGATGTCGGCGGAAACGCAGCAGCTCTATTGGGAGCGCTTCGGCCTGTGGTATGAGCAGCACCGGCAGTATCTCCATGCCATCGCCGCCTACCGGAAGAGTGAAAATTACGACGCGCTGCTGCGCGTCATCCGCAGCGATGCGGGCATTTTGCTCGCCGCGCTCAAGCCGGAGGACGTACTGGAAGCGCTGGACAAATGCCCCGCCGAAACGCTCAAGGCCCACCCCTTCGCCATTCTGGCGCTGATGCGACGCATGTTCACATGGCGGCAGATTCCGAAAATGATGGAGCTGAAGACCCTGCTGCTGACGGCCATCGAGGAGCATCCGGAGCTGTCCGAAGAAGAGCGCGGCAACCTGCTGGGAGAGTGCGACCTCATTCTGAGCTTTCTCTGCTATAACGACATCAGTGCCATGAGCCGTCTGCACCGCAGCGCCAGCGCGCAGATGTCCCGCCCCGCCATCAGCATTCAGTCGAGCGGCGGCTGGACCTTCGGCTCGCCATCTGTCCTGATGATGTTCCACCGCGCACCGGGATCGCTCAAAAGCGAACTTTTTGAGATGGACGAGTGCATGCCCCACTACTACAAGGTCACCAACCATCACGGGCAGGGCGCGGAGACCATCATGCGCGCCGAGGCGTTGTTCTGTCAGGGGCGCTTCACCGATGCACATATTGAGTTGGAACGTGCCTACACGCAGGTGAAGGACAATGGGCAGATCAACATGGCGCTCTGCTGCGATTTTCTGTCGCGGCGGCTCTCGCTTTATACCGATGTAGAGCAGCGCTATACCTTTACGGAGCGATACGCGGAGCTTCTGCGCTATCACGACGCCTCGTGGATTAACCTCTGGAGTGCTACCAGCGCCTACTACCATGCCCTGCGCGGCGAAACGGACAAAATCCCGGAGATTTTCTCGCAGCACCGCCTCTCCGATATCAACATGCTCGCGCCGGGAAAACCCATGATGGAAATGATCGAAAATCAGGTCTATCTTGCTGAGGGCGCCTATGCCAAAGTGGCGGGTCGCAGCGCAGAACTGTTGGCGCTGTGCGAGGTAATGCACTACGCATTAGTAGCAATACATAGCCGCATCCAGACAGCGGCGGCCTATGCGCAATTGGGAAAAATTGAGGAAGCCCATGCATGGTTGGGAAAGGCGCTTTCCGACGCTGCGCCGGATGGTTTCGTGATGCCGTTCGTGGAAAACTATGCGCATTTGAAGCCCCTGCTGGCGCGAGAGATCAAAACAGAGCTGGTCGAAAAAATCACCAAGCTTGGTGAGGCGGCAGGGGCGCGAAACGCGGCAAGCGTCCGCCCGGCTGCCTTCGATGTGCTGACACCGCGGGAGTTTGAGATCGTAGAGCTGATAGCGCAGCGGCTGAGCAACCGCGAGATCGCGGAAAAGCTCTATCTCTCCGAGGGCAGCGTCAAGCAGTATGTCAATCAGATCTATTCAAAACTTCATATTGAGGGCGACACCCGCACCAAGCGAAAGGCGCTTGCCGGGCTGTTCGGGCAAAAGACCTAACCTTTGGTTAATGGTTCTCCCACAAGATCCACCGTACAATGTCTGTACGGTGGATCTTTATTTTCAAAGAAAGGAGGGCGCGCACTTGAATCGAAAGTATCTCACAGCCGTCACACCGCTGCCCGATCATGTGCTGCAAGTTGATTTTGTGTCCGGAAGCCGGCTCCTGCTGGATATGAAGCCCTATCTCGATAAGATCCGGTTTCGCCCGCTTGCAGATGCACGGGTGTGGAACAGCGCCGTGACCAACGGCATCTTTGTCCGCTTCGGTGATGTGGAGCTGAGCCACGATGAAATCTTGTCCATGGCGGAACAGGAGCATTGAAGCAGTTCATTTGAAAAAGGAGAAGGAGACGATGAAACATTTGAAAACCTATCTGTCTTTTGCATTGACGCTGGCGTTCTGCCTGAGCCTAGCCGCCTGCGGCGAGAGCAACGAGGACTATGGTGATGACGGCAGCGACTACAATTTATACGGCGTTCCCGATTCCTTCGAGGGGCTGGTAAAAGACTCCGAGCAGATGTCGAACCTCTACCTCTACGTCGGTGCGTGGAAGGGTGAGGACGGCGGCACGCTGATCTCCGCCACCAACGACGATGGCGACGAGGTTCGCTTTGCGCTGTACGACTCGGACAAAGAGGTGACCGCCAGCGGCTTCATCCAGTTCGTGCCGGACTATGACTACGACTATTTCTACAATGAGCACGACGGCATGGCCTACCGCAGCTGGTTCGATGAGGTCGGCTCGCTGCATGTGGCCGAGCTTGGCACCTTTACGCAGATGACCGGCGACGCGCCGGGCGAGAACATCGGCGACATCGATTTTGAGACGATGGCGGGCACATGGTATCTGGACGCCGAGTGGGACGCACGCAGCATCCTTGTGTTTGGCGAAATCGGCGGCTGGGAGCTGCTGGAGCGGCCCGGTGGCGACGGCGACCCCACCACGGTGGACAGCGGCACCGTCGAGCTGGCCCCCGAGGACTCCGAGGAGATGTATCTCGCGGTTTCCGAGCTGTATGACGAGGTGGCCTATGAATTCACCCTTCTCGACCACGACACGCTGCGCTGGGGCGACTTTGAATTCTACCAAAAGATGGCGTAACGCGCGGAAAATAAGGAGGACGATCACATGAAAAAGAAATTACCATACGCTCTCGCGGGGCTGATGCTGCTCTGCCTGCTGTGCACGGCCTGCGGCGGAGATCCCTCCTTGCAGGACGACCCCAACGGCGGACTGGGCGGCGGGGTCAGCGAGGATACCGTGAACGACTTCAGCGATTTTGAGGGCATCTGGCTGGGAGAAGCGAACAACGACTACGACTACATGGAGTTTGACGCTGACGGCAATTACTCTTTACCTCAGCGGCGAAGCGGTGGACGGAGGCTATCTACGCTATGAGCCGGAGTGGGAGGCCATCTACGCTTACAGCGATCTCGACGACTCCGGCAGCCGCATCGCCATGGAGGACGGTCAGCTCTACTGCGCCGCCTACGGCTACTTTAATCCCGGCGAAGGAATGGAGTACCTCTGGTATGAGGACGGCGGCCGTCTCACAGAGGACGATGCACCCGATTTTCCGGAGGACGAGGTGTCTGACTGGAACGGCCGTCTGAACGGCGATGTAAATTCCTATTGGAGCTGGGATTCCGACCTCTGCCAGCGAAACGTTTCAGAATTCAAGGGCATCTGGTACTATGACGGCGACCTATCCGCTGAGACCTATATCGTCATCGACGGCAGAGGCAACTGGAGCTTTTACCAGCGCGCGCCCGGCGCTGAAAGCGCGGAAATGGACTGCGGCACCTTCTCCTATTCGACGGACGAGGCGAGCACCTATTACGCCGATTCCACGATGTACGATGGTGTGTCGTACAAGGTCTTTGAACTGGACGAGGACGTTCTCGTATGGGGCGACGAAGGCTCTTACTACCTGATGGAGTAATAGAAAGGACGAAAGAATGATGAAAATTCGATGGAAGCATATCGTTTCCTCTGCGCTGGCGCTGGCACTCTGTCTGAGCCTTGCCGCCTGCGGCAATTCCGATGATGTGGCGGGAGAGGACTGGCGCACCAGCGGCATGGTGGCCGCAAGCGGCACCATCACCCACGACGGCGAGAGCGTGGATGTGCTGGTCACGGTGAGCGCGAGCAGTGCGGCGTTCTACCGCGACCTTCCCGAGCAGGTGCTCTTTGACAGCGTGTCCTTTCCCATGAACATTCCCGACGCGGAGCAGGCCTTCAACGCCATTTTCCTTGAGGATCTCGACGGCGACGGCGAAAGCGACGTGCTGGTAAGCTTTATCCACGAAAACGGCGATGAAACCGAGCTGGTCTGGATCTGGGACCCGGTCGAGCGCTATGTGTTCCGGGAGGATCTCTCCACGGTTTCCATCAGCGGCGGTGCGGACGACGGCGCGCTCCTTCCGGCAGATGAAATCCAATCCGGCGAACCCTACTTCACGCAAAACGGTCTTGCGATCAACGCCGCCGTGGAGATGGGAACCTTCCTGCTGGAAGACGGCGTTTGCAGCTATTCAGGTCTTGGCGACGGCTACAATACCGGCGACTGCTATTGGGAGATCACAAAAAACGGCGACTACACCCACGACGGCATTCGCGAGCTGCACTTTGATGCCATCTGCTATATTCCGGACAGCTCCATTCCGTATTTCGCCGAGCAGTACATCACCAATACCGACAGCGAGCTGTACGACTTCTACACCGGCATGTGGCTCACCACCGCAACGGCCTACGGCAACAGCCAACGCGGTGACAACTATTATCTCCACACCGTCAGCTGGCAGGGAAACAGCTATCTCATTGAATTCGCCTACTCGACCGATTGGCAGTACAACGTGGGAGACTGGGCGCAGGTTCTGACCAAGAGCTACGTCGTCTATCTTCCCGAGGAGTACGACGGTCTGGTCTTTGCCGCCGAGGCGCAGCCGGGCAGCTACAAGGACAGTGCCAAGCGCATGCAGCTTGACAGCATTTCGCCCGAGGCCGCCCTCATGGACATTGATACCGTGGATCCTTACAGCAGCCTGTATTTCAGTCTCTGCTACTAAAAGGAGAAGCGGCAATGGAAAAGAAGCAAAACGATTTTGAAACGTCCGGCATCGAGCGCATGACGGACGCGGAGCTGTCAAAGAAGCTGGGACACTATCAGAGAACGGAGAGCATCGGCATATTGCTGGGCGTTTTGCTGGTGATCGCCGGGTGTATTTCGATGTTTATACAGCGTGACCCCATTTTGGTCTGCGCTTTGGCGTTCCCCGGCGTGGCACTGTTCCTGCTGGTGGCCAAGCCCGCCCAGAAGAAAAAAAAGCGCTGATGCAGCAGCAGCTGGGCGGCTTCTTCCGCACGGAACTGACAAAAGCCTTCGGCCCGGAGCCGGAGCCGGCCACGCTGCCCATCGACTGGGCGTATCTGGAGGCGGCAAAGCTGTCGGCGGTCTCCTTTACGGAGTGTACCGTGACGGACTTCCACGAGGGCGAGCACAAGGGACTGCGGTTCTCCGCAGCCAATGTGGAGCTGCGCCGCACGGTGGAGGAAAAGTCCGGCCCCGACAACGACAACTGGATGACCCGAACCGAGACACTGCTCCGCGGCATCGTGGTTCGCTGCAAGGCCATCTGTGACCCGGCGCTGGACATCGCCCTGAACGACATGTTCCAGGAGCGGAAGAAGGACGACATCACCGCCCCTGCCGCCTTCCGGAAGCACTTTGCCGCTCATACGGCGGATGGCCGGGAGGTGGACGATCAGGTCACACCGCAGCTTCGCAACCTGGTGCAGAAGCTGGAGGCATCTTCCCGCAGTGCCAAGCTGTGCGGCCTTATCCTCCGTGACGGCGATCTGGCGCTGGCCCTGAACACCCGGTATGTGTTTGCAGGCGTTCCGGAGGAGCTGGATCTGCGGGACATCGACGGGATACGAAAATGGTTTACAGCCTCGCTGACCGGTATGGGTAATCTGCTGGATCTGATAACGGAAAGCCCCGCCTTGACCGGCGCAGCAGAATAAGGAGAAGCATATGGAAGAAAAGAACATAACCATGACAGATGAACAGCTGGCGCAGGAACTGCGCAAAAGCAAGGGCGGCAAGCTCGGCGGCAAACTTCTCTCGCTGCTGGGCAGCGCGGTTGCCATCGCGGGTATCCTTCTGGGCGGCAACATCGTGCTCACCCTGCTGGGCGGCGTGGTGCTCGCGCTGGGGCAGGCAGTGCAGGGGAAATCCAAGGCGCACGCGGACGGGCGGGCCTTCAATGCCATTGCGCCAGAGATCATAGGCGCTTGCTTTGAAAACGTACAGATGAACCCCGCCTCTCCCCTTTTGAACGCAGACGATACCAACATTCCCCTGCCAAGCCACAGCTATTGCAGCGGCAGCGGGTATGTCCGGGGGACCTATCAAAGTCTGACCACGGAACTTTGCACCGTCAGGCTGACGGAGGTGGACGAGTTTCAGCGCGAGGAAAGCGGTCAGTGGGAGAAAAGCGAGCACGAGGTCTACGCCGGGCAGTGGGTGCTCTGCGAGCTTGACCGGGAGTTCCCAACATGGCTGACCATCTGGCCGAGGGATACACTGGGCAAGCTGCTTCGCGTCAAAACCATCAAAACAGAAAATGACGACTTTGACAAGCGCTTCAACCTGACAAGCGGCAATGAAGCGGCTGCCCTTCGTATTCTGACCCCCAAACGGATCGAACGCGTCCTGACGCTGGCGGGCGCCTCCTTTGGAAAATTCGCCGTAAATCTCAATCCGGACGGGAAGCTCTATCTTGCCGTTCACAGCGGGCATGGCTTTTTTGATAGCGGCAAGGGGCGCGAAGATCCCGCGCGGCTGCGGGCGCGCTTCACCCGTGAGCTGAAGTGGTTTACGGATATGATCGACGCATTCCGCGGCGTGTAAGGGAGGGTGAGCAATATGCCTCTTTGGCTCGCTGTGGTGCTGCTGATTCTGACTGGCGCCGGCCTTGCTCTGTGCCGCAGCTATCTGCGCGGCAACAAAACCGCTTACATTCTCTGTACGCTCTTCTGCGTGCTGTTGGCGCTGGCCTGCATCGTTTATATCGGGCTGACTCTTCTCTTTGTCGATGCAGTGCAGAATCAGCCGCCGGCATTGTGATCTTCCGCCGCTCACGCCACGCATCAAAGCAGCACCGTTTTTGGCTGTTAACAGCCGAAAACGGTGCTGCTTTTTGTATTCTTGCAATGCTCTTTTCTAACGTTTCCCCGTTTTGACTTGTTCGTACACAAAAAAAGGAAAAAACATCGTTGAACCCTCTGGACAAATCTGCCATAATAGGTGCAATACGAACATATAAAAAGGCAGCTTTTACTATGAAACATATTTGCATCGGCATTCTTGCCCACGTCGACTCCGGAAAAACGACCCTCTCTGAGGGGCTTTTATATGCTTCCGGCGCGCTGCGGAAGCTCGGGCGCGTGGACCATGGCAACGCTTTTCTCGATACCGATGCGCTCGAGCGCGAGCGCGGCATCACGATCTTTGCAAAGCAGGCCATGCTCACCGTGGGCGAGCGCGAGTTCACGCTGCTCGATACGCCGGGACACGTTGACTTTTCCGCCGAGATGGAGCGCACGCTGTCGGTGCTTGACTACGCGGTGCTCGTCATCAGCGGCAGCGACGGCGTGCAGAGCCATACGCGCACCCTCTGGCGCCTGCTGACGCGCTACGAGGTGCCGACGTTTCTCTTCATCAACAAGATGGATCTTGCGGGAACAGACAAAAGCGCCCTGATGGAACGGCTCACGCAAACGCTGAGCGCGGAATGCGTCGATTTTTCCGCGCCGCCGCAGGAGCGTGACGAAGCACTTGCCCTGTGTGATGAAGCGGCGCTTGAATCGCTTTTGGAGCGCGGCTCGATCGACGATTCCCTGATCTCCGAAATGATCAAAAGCCGCAAGGTTTTCCCCTGTTTTTTCGGCTCGGCGCTCAAGATGGGCGGTGTGGAGGATTTTCTCTCCGCGCTTGCGCGCTTCACGGTCGCGCCGGAATATCCCAGCGAATTTGGCGCGAAGGTCTTTAAGATCTCGCGCGACGCGCAGGGCGGGAGGCTCACGTGGCTTAAGGTCACAGGCGGAGCGCTGCGCGTGAAAGCACCGCTTTCGTATCGCGCGCAGAATCAGGACTATCAGGAAAAAGCCGATCAGCTGCGCCTCTATTCGGGCATCAAGTTCCGCACGCTCGAGAAAGCGGGCGCTGGCAGTGTCGTCGCTGTCACGGGCCTCAGCCACAGCTATGTTGGACTCGGTCTCGGCACAGAGGCTGAGGCGTCCGCGCCGCTTTTGCAGCCGGTTTTGACCTATCAGCTTGTCCTGCCGGACGGCGCAGACGCGCACAGCGCGCTCACGAAGCTGCGCGAACTGGAGGAAGAGGACCCAATGCTGCGCATCGTCTGGGACGAGCGCTACGGCCAGATCCACGTACAGCTCATGGGCAAGATCCAGCTTGAGATCCTGCGCCGCCGTATTCTCGACCGCTTCGGCCTCGCCGTGACCTTTGGCGAGGGCAGCATCGTTTACCGCGAGACCATCGCATCTCCGGTGCTCGGCATGGGACACTTCGAGCCTCTGCGCCACTATGCAGAGGTGCAGCTTCTTATCGAGCCGCTTCCGCGCGGGACGGGTATCCAGCTTGCGTCAAACCTTGCAACAGATGCGCTCGATCTCAACTGGCAGAGGCTCATCTTTACGCATCTTTTGGAGCGAGAGCACGCTGGCGTGCTGACCGGCTCGGCGCTGACAGATGTGCGCTTCACGCTCGTCGCAGGCCGGGCGCACTTAAAGCACACCGAGGGCGGCGATTTTCGTCAGGCAACCTATCGCGCCGTGCGGCAGGGGCTCATGCAGGCGGAAAGCCTGCTTCTTGAACCTTACTATGACTTCCGCCTTGAAGTTCCCGCCGAGTGTGTCGGCCGCGCGATGACCGACCTCCAGAACATGGGCGGAACGGTCGATTCCCCGCAAAGCGTGGGGGAAAACACCGTACTCACGGGTTATGCGCCGGTGCGCACGCTGCGCGACTATTTCACCGACGTTGCAGCCTATACCCGCGGCCGCGGACAGCTCTCCTGCGCCGTGCGCGGGTACGAGACCTGCCAAAATCAGGACGAGATCGTCGCCTTACTCGGTTACGACGCCGAGCGCGACACAGATAATCCCGCCTCCTCCGTTTTCTGCGACCACGGCGGCAGCATCACCATTCCTTGGAATGAGGTCGCGCAGCATGTCCACTGCGACAGCGGCATTCACTTTGACAAAGAGGAAACCGAGGAGAAATCCGCTCCCCCGCCGCGCCGCGGCGTTGGCGCAGGCAGCGCGTATGCAGCGGACAAGGAGTTGCAGGAGATCTTCGAGCGCACCTACGGCAAGGTAGCACGCCGCGCGTTTGAGCCTGCGAAAAAGCCCGCGCGCACCTCGCTTGCCGACCACTACGACGTGACAATCCACTCCGAGGACACGGAATATCTGCTCGTTGACGGCTACAACATTATTTTTGCCTGGGACGAGCTGCAGCGCCTTGCCGCGCAGGACATTGCCGCTGCGCGCGGTGCGCTCATCGACATTCTTGCAAACTATCAGGGCTTTCGCAAATGCCGCGTCATCGTGGTGTTCGATGCCTACAAGGTCAAGGGCAATCCCGGCAGCGTGCAGACGGTACACGGCATCAAAGTCGTTTACACCAAGGAAGCAGAGACCGCCGACACCTACATCGAACGTGCGACCTACGAGCTGCGCCGCGAGCGGCGCGTGCGCGTGGCAACATCGGACGGCCCCGAGCAGGTCATTATTCTCGGCCACGGGGCGCTGCGCGTCTCCGCCCGCGCGTTTCATGCCGAGGTCGAGGCCGCTGAGGGACAGATCAGCGCCGTACTGCAAAGCCTGACGAACCGCCCGAGAAGCGAGCGAACAGTGAGAAACAACGCAACGATCAAGCAATAAACTTTGACAAAAAGCGGTGGTTAAAGCCACCGCTTTTTTTACAATTTCCGTGCAACTTTTCTCTTGCAATTCATTTTTAATTGTTATACTCTTATCACTGTTAACAGTCAATGATAGTCAATAACCGTTTACTATTAAAAATATTTCCACGAAAGGAGAAAGCAACCATGCAGACCAATGAGATCCAGGAGCTGCTGCTCGACACGATCCCCGCATGGCACTACTGGTTCGCCCGCCCGTTCAAGCGCATGCTCAACGACGGCGTGAGCCTCGATATGTACTACTGCATTCAATCGATGCGCCGCAGCGGCCACACGATGACGATGACAGAGCTTGCAAACTTCGCCCGCATGCCCAAGCAGCAGATGAGCAAGCTCGTTGACAAGCTGGTCGAGGGCGGCTTTGCCGAGCGGCTGAGCGACCCCGACGACCGCCGGGTTATCCGTCTGCGCGCCACGGCGAAGGCGGACGAATACATCGCCGCCTTCTTTGAAAAGGACGCGGCGGAGTACCGCGAATTCTTCGAGCAGCTCGATAAGGAGGAACTTGATCCGTTCTGTGAGGCGCTGCGCACCATTCACGATACGTTTGACGAGCAGCGCAAGCGCATGGTCGCGCAGGGGAAAATGCCCGAATGTCCCCCGCCGCGCAAGAGAGGAGGCAAATGCCAATGAAAATGATCCGCCGCTTCATGGGCTGTATCCGCGAATACAAAAAGCCTACCGTCCTGACGCTTCTGTGCATGGTCGGCGAGGTCGCGATTGAGGTGCTGATCCCGTTTTTCACAGCCAATCTCGTCAATGAGATCAAAAACGGCGCAGCGCTCGGCGGCGTTGTCCGCGTGGGTCTTGTGCTCATTCTGATGTCCCTTGTGTCGCTTGGCTGCGGTGCGCTCGGCGGCCTGTTCGGCTCGCGCGCGAGCGCCGGGTTTGCCAAAAACGTCCGTCACGACGTCTTCACCCGCGTGCAGGGCTTCGCCTTTGAAAATATCGACAAGTTTTCCTCCGCTTCGCTCGTCACGCGCATGACCACCGACGTGAGCAACGTGCAGATGGCGTTCATGATGTGCATCCGCATCGCCGTGCGCGCCCCGCTGATGTTCCTCTTTGCCGTCATCATGGCCTATATCATGGGCGGTGCGCTCGCAACGACCTTTCTTATCATCATTCCCGTGCTGGTGATCGGCCTTCTTCTCATCGCGCGCAAGGCCATGCCCGCCTTCCGCGCGGTGTTCCGCAAGTACGACCGTCTCAACGAATCCGTGGAGGAAAACGTCCGCGCGATGCGCGTGGTCAAAGGCTTTGCCCGTGAACAGTATGAAAAGGAGAAGTTCGCCGCTGCCTCGCATGACATTGCCAAGGACTTCACCTTCGCCGAGCGTGTGGTCGCGCTCAACGGTCCGCTGATGCAGTTCTGCGTCTACTTCAACATGGTCTTTGTGCTCTTTATCGGTTCGAATCTCATTATCACGGGCGGCGGCACGACCATCGACGTCGGTCAGCTCTCCGCCATGCTGACCTACGGCATGCAGATTCTGATGTCGCTGATGATGATCTCGATGATCTATGTGATGCTCACGATGTCCTACGAATCCTTCCTCCGCATCTGCGAGGTGCTTGAGGAAGAGCCTGCCTTCGCCGCCCCTTCCTCCCCCGCCACAGACGTGAAGGACGGTTCAATCGACTTTGAAAACGTCAGCTTCAAGTATTCCGCACAGGCAAAGAAATTTGCCTTGCAGGGCATCAATCTGCACATCGCCTCGGGCATGACCGTCGGCATTCTCGGCGGCACGGGCTCGAGCAAATCAACGCTCGTGCAGCTCATTCCACGCCTTTATGACGCAACCGAAGGCAGCGTGAAGGTCGGCGGCGTGGATGTTCGCAATTACGACCTTGACGCGCTGCGCGGCGCGGTCAGCGTGGTGCTGCAAAAGAACGTTCTCTTCTCCGGCACGATCAAGGATAACCTTCGCTGGGGCAACGAGCACGCAAGCGACGAAGAAATGGTTGAGGCCTGCCGTCTTGCACAGGCAGATGAGTTCGTCCGCTCCTTCCCCGACGGGTACGACACCTACATCGAGCAGGGCGGTACAAACGTCTCCGGCGGCCAGAAGCAGCGCCTGTGCATTGCCCGCGCGCTGCTCAAAAAGCCCAAAATTCTGATTCTCGACGACTCGACCAGTGCGGTCGACACGCGCACCGACGCGCTGATCCGCGAGGGCTTCCGCACCTACATTCCCGAGACGACGAAGATCATCATTGCCCAGCGCGTCGCGTCCGTGCAGGACGCCGATCTCATTCTCGTGATGAATAACGGCCGCATCGCGGACATGGGCACGCACGAGCAGCTTCTTATCTCGAGCGCGATTTACCGCGAGGTCTACGAATCCCAGACGAACGGAGGTGACAGCAATGAGGCATAATTCCAGAGCGTCTGGCCGCCCCAACGACGGCGCCGCTAATCTTACCATGCTGAAGCGCACGGTGAAAAAGCTTTTCTCCTACTATCCCGTGCTCGCCCCCGTCACATTCGCCTGCATTCTGTTCTCAGCGATCGTTTCATCGATTCCGTCCCTTTTCGTGCAGAACGTTATTCAGATCATTCAGAAGTGGTACGTTTCGCGCGACTGGGCATCTGCCAAGGCAGAGCTCGTCCCCATTCTGTCGCTGCTCATTTCGCTCTATGTGCTCTCGATCATTGCGATCCTCGTCTACAAGCAGCTCATGGCCTATATGACACAGGGCTTTCTCGATAAGCTCCGTCAGGAGATGTTCGGCGGCATGCAGGATCTTCCCATTCGCTACTTTGACACGCATCAGCACGGCGATATCATGAGCTTTTACACCAACGATATCGACACGCTGCGCCAGCTTGTCTCCGAGGCCATTCCCGCCTTTCTCCAGTCGGGCGCGATCGTGCTGGCAGTATTTGCCATCATGCTCTACTTCAGCCTCTGGCTGACGCTCGTGCTGATCCTCGGCATCGTTCTGATGATTTCTGTCACCAAGCGCGTCGGCGGCGGCAGCGCCAAGTTCTTCCTGCGCCAACAGAAGGCTGTCGCCAAGACCGAGGGCTTCATTCAGGAAACGATGACTGGCCAGAAGGTCGTCAAGGTTTTCTGCCACGAGCAGCGCTCCATTGAGGAGTTCGACAAGATCAACGACGCCCTCTTTGAAGACAGCTACCGCGCCCACGCCTATGCCAGCGTGCTCGGCCCCATCATCGGCAACATCGGCAACTTCCTCTATGTGGCTCTGGCGCTCGTGGGCGGCGTGCTGCTGCTTATCGGCGTTCCGAACCTGAGCCTTTCCGGCAAGGCGCTGGATATCTCGATTCTCGTCCCGTTCCTCAACATGACCAAGCAGTTCACGGGCAATATCAACCAGCTCTCCCAGCAGATCAATTCCATCGTCATGGCGGGCGCAGGCGCGCAGCGCGTCTTCTCCCTCATCGATGAAAAGGCTGAGACAGACGACGGCTTCGTCACGCTCGTCAACGCCGACATTGCCCCTGACGGCACGATCACCGAGAGCGACCATCACACCGGCCACTGGGCGTGGAAGAACCCGAACGACAACGGTAAGGCCTCTTACCGCGAGCTGCGCGGCGACGTGCGCCTCATCGACGTGGACTTCGGCTACGAGCCGAACAAAGAGGTCCTGCACGACGTCTCCGTCTACGCGGAGCCCGGTCAGAAGGTCGCCTTCGTCGGCGCGACGGGCGCGGGCAAAACGACCATCACCAACCTCATCAACCGCTTTTACGACATTTCCGACGGTCAGATCCTCTACGACGGCATCGACGTCAGCAAGATCAACAAGGCAGACCTGCGCCGCTCGCTCGGCATCGTTTTGCAGGACGTGAATCTCTTCACCGGCACGGTGATAGACAACATTCGTTACGGCAAGCTCAGCGCGACGGACGAAGAGTGCATCGCCGCGGCAAAGCTTGCCGGCGCGGATGACTTCATCTCGCGTCTTCCGCAGGGTTACGCAACCGAGCTTTCCAACAACGGCGCGAACCTCTCGCAGGGTCAGCGCCAGCTCATCTCCATCGCCCGCGCGGCGGTGGCAGACCCCCCGGTGATGATCCTCGACGAGGCAACGTCCTCCATCGACACGCGCACCGAGGCCATCGTCCAGCGCGGCATGGATAAGCTGATGGAAGGCCGCACGGTGTTCGTCATCGCCCACCGTCTCTCCACCGTCAAGAATTCCGACGTCATCATGGTGCTTGACCACGGGCGCATCATCGAGCGCGGCAGCCACGAAAAGCTGATCGCGGAAAAGGGCACATACTACCAGCTCTACACCGGCGCATTCGAATTGGAATAAATGTAAAAAGGGGCACGGCCGGTGGCCGCGCCTCTTTTTTGCGCAGTCGAATATTGTCCAAGTTCTCCCGCTATATTGTGTTGAACGCAATTTTTTAAGGGAGGAATTCTATGTCTCGTTCGTTTTTCCGCACCTACGGATTTCTCGGCGCGATGCTGCTCTCGATCGTGCTCGGGTGCGTGCTGGGCGCGCTGTGGCCGCAGGCGGCCTGTCTCGCGCCGCTCGGCACCATCTTCATCAACCTCATGTTCTGCGTCGTCGTGCCGCTCGTTTTCTGCTCGCTTGCAGGCTCCATCGCCTGCATGAAAAGTCCCAGGCGCGCGGGAAAGATCATGGGCACAACGCTTCTCGTCTTTGTCGTCACAGGGCTGATCGCCTCGGTCATCATGGTCATTCTCATGCGCCTCTATCCCCCGGTGCTCAAGCCGTGGACAGACGCAGCGGCGGGCGCTGTTGACGAACAGGCGGGCATCGCGGAACTGCTCGTCAATTTCTTCACGGTCGAGGATTTTGCCGCGCTTTTGTCCCGCCGCGCAATGCTGCCGCTCATCGTCTTTTCCATTCTCACCGGCTTCGCCGTCAACCTGAGCGGCGGGGCAGACTGCCTGACGGCAAAGTTCTTGCAGGATATGACGAACTGCCTTTTGAAGCTTGTCTCCCTCATCTCCTACTATGCCCCCGTCGCGTTTTTTGGTTTCTTCGCCTCCCTCGTTGCGACCTATGGCGCGCAGATCACCGCCTCCTATGGCCGCGCGCTGCTCATCTATTACCCGCTCTGCCTCGCCTACGCGCTCATCGCCTTCCCGCTCTACGCGCGCATCGGCGGTGGAAGGGCGGGCGTTGCCGTCATGCGGCGCCACATTCTTCGACCTGCCGTCACGGCGCTCGGCACCTGCTCTTCCGTTGCAAGCATTCCGACCAACTTACAGGCTGCGGAGGACAGCGGCGTACCGCGCGACATTTCCGATCTTGTTCTCCCCCTCGGCGCAACGATGCACATGGACGGCTCGTGCTTCAGCTGCGTGCTGAAGATCGCGTTCCTTTTCGGCGTATTCGGTATTCCGTTTGAGGGCGCGGGATTGACCGCCAAGATCCTGCTCGTCGCCGTATTCAGCTCGGTTGCCATGAGCGGTATTCCCGGCGGCGGTTACATCGGCGAATACATCATCTGCTCGCTCTTCTTCCCCTCCCAAATGGCCATTGCCTACCCCATCGCCGTCACGATCGGCAACCTCGTCGACCCGCCTGCCACAATGATCAACGCCGCGGGCGACTATGTTGTCACATTCCTCGTCGCGCGCTTCACCGAGGGGAAGGACTGGCTCGAACGCGCCCGGCAGGAGAAAAAGTAACATAATTTTTTCGTGCGCTCCCCGCCGCATCGTGCTATAATGTTTCCTGTTATGAAAGAAACGCCCGCTGAGGCGGGCAGAAACGAGGTTTATATCATGGAAACCGGTCTTTCCATTGCACAGATGCAGCGCGGCATGGACGTGGAGGGTTTTTATCTGCTCAAAGCCGCCTTTTCCAAGGTGACGGCAAGCGGCAAGCCGTTTTTGAGCGCAGTGCTCGCCGACACGAGCGGCACGATCGAAGCAAAAGTCTGGGATTACAGCGGCCCCATCGGCGAACGCGACACCGGAAAGGTACTCAAGGTACGCGGCAGCGTGTCGGATTACCGCGGCATGCCACAGCTCACAGTCGACAGACTGCGCCTTGCCGAAGAGAGCGACCCTGTCGATGTTGCGCGTCTTGTGAGCGTCGCGCCCATCGACCGCGAAGCAGGCTATGACGAGGTCAAGGCGCTCGTCGCCACGATCGAAGATCTCGACTACCGCGCCGTGTGCGAGCAGATGCTCCGCCGCCACGAAGCGGCGTTCCGCACCATTCCCGCCGCCAAGAGCGTACATCACGGCTTTTTGTCCGGTCTTTTGATGCACACGCTCAACATGCTGCGCCTTGCCGATTTTCTTGCCGCGCAGTATGCCGATACCGTGAACCGCAGCCTGCTGCTCACCGGCACGCTGCTGCATGACTTTGCCAAGGAGCAGGAATTCTCCTTCTCCGAGCTTGGCCTTGTGACCGATTACTCGACGAAGGGGCAGCTCTTAGGGCACCTCATCATGGGCGCGCAGGAGATCGCCGCGCTTTCCGCCGAGCTTGACCTGCCCGAAGAAAAGGCGATGCTGCTGGAGCATCTGATCCTCTCGCACCACGGGCAGCCGGAGTTCGGCGCGGCGGTGCTTCCTCAGTGCGCGGAGGCGGAGCTTTTGTCGCTCATCGACCAGATCGACAGCCGCATGGAGATTTACCGCGAGGTGCTCGCGCCGCTCAAGGCGGGCGAATTCAGCCAGCGCGTCTTTGCGCTCGACAACCGCCGCATCTACAAGCACGAATAAGAGAAACGCTGAACGGGCAATGCCCGTTCAGCTTTTTCCTTTTCCAATTAGGAGGAATATCTTATCTTCTTCCCTGTGTTTTTGCGCGCAGATACAGTACCGCCTCGACAACGCCCCCGCCGACGGCGAGCGCCTTATCGGAGACCGTCGTGCAGTATTCCGCCTTGCAGCGCGGGTCAACATCGCCGGACTTCATGCCCTTTTTGACGCGCACGCCGTCGTCCAGCACGCCGCGCAGCACACCGCCGATGGTGCACTTCATCGGTGTGCCGTCGACAAAACCGATGGTCTCTCCCTCCTCGACCGTGTCGCCGATGCGGTGGACAGCGGTGAAAATGCCGTCGCACGGCGCGCGCAGCACACGTTCGCCCGCAAAGCCGCCGATGAGTCCGGGAATATTCGTGTTCGGGATCGCGCTGCCCGAATAGATGACGCGCCCAAGCGTATGGCCGCGCATCGTTTCCACGACCGCGTGGCAGTCCTCGCCCGCTGTAAAGCCCGGGCCGACGCCCACAACGATGGGTGCGTCAGTGATCTTCGTGCCAAGGTTGCGCTTGGCAAGGATCGCGTCCACAAGCGCATCGGGCGCAAGCTCCTCGCGACACCGGCACTCAGGGTCAGGCAAAACGGGCAGCACACCCTCGCGCAGCAGCTTCATCGCCTCCGCGGCGTTCTCCGCGCGCACGGCGCGCAGCCCCTCGACCGTCGTTTTCCCGTGGACGATGGCGTCAGAAAAGGCAACTGTGCGGCGAATGGCCGTCGGCCGCTCCAGATCGGTCATCACCACATCGACGCCGCAGCGCCACAATCGCATGGCAGCGCCGCTTGCGATGTCTCCTGCGCCGCGAATCAATGCAAGCATACATATACCCCCTGATGCAGGCTGCCCGCGATAACCGGGCAGGAAAATTCCCTTGCCATGGTCTGCGCCGCCTCATAATCGGCGGCAGATTCGACCTTATTGATGTAAACGCGGTCGCCATAGTTCTCGGCGTTGACGACGCGCGCGGCGATCTCCGGCGTAACGGTCGTTTCTTCGTCCACGCCCGCAAGCTGCGCGTAACGCGCGCTGCGGTGGGAGACCTCGGAAATGGGTCTGCCGATGCCGTCGATCCCGACGACCGTGACAACGCGCTGCGCGCACGGCGGAATGACCGGCTCATGCGCTTCATGTGCCTTGAGCGGCAGCCCCTTTGCCCCGTCCGCCTCCACAAGCACAAAGTCTGCAAGCCGTGCGAGCGCTTCGATGGAAATCTTCGGCGCGCAGAGCTTGCCGTCTTCCGCCGCTTCGCCGACGCAGACGATGTTTTTCTCCGCAAGTGCGGCGGCAGCGGCGCTCTCGTCCGCGCCCTCAAGCACAGGATAGCGCGCTGGGCGGCGAATGTGCGTTGTCGTTGTCAGGATGACCCCGCCCTTTTTCGAAAGCTCTTTTGCGAGCTGTTCCATCAGCGTCGTCTTTCCGCCGCTGCCGATGATGGCCGTTACGCCGCGCCCGACGTGCAAAAGCGATGAGATCTGCATACGTGCCTCCTCAATGCCGACGCCCGGCAAGGCGGGCGCGGTGCTCGATCATCTCGCCGGCGATGCTGATGGCGATCTCCTCCGGTGTTTCCGCCAGAATGGGAAGCCCGATGGGCGAATGAACGCGCGCGATGTCCGCTTCCGAAAAGCCGTCGCCGAGCAGACGCTCGCGCGTTTTGGCAACCTTCGTGCGGCTGCCGATGCAGCCGATATAGGTCGCATCGCTCCTGAGCACCTGCGCAAGGATCTCGTAGTCCGCCTGATGCCCCGGCGTCATCACAACGGCATAGTCGTTTGCCGTGAGCGTTACCTTGTCCGAAAGATCAGAAAAATCCCCGAAAATGACATCACTCGCCGCGGGATAGTTCTCTTTTTTTGCAAAATTCTCGCGGTTATCGTACATCACCACGCGGAAGCCCACCGTTGCCAGCACCGGCACGAGCGCACGCCCGACATGACCGCCGCCGAAGATGTACACGCTGCCCGCATGGCGCAGCGGCTCAACATACACGCCGTTTTTCCAAACGGCCTTGGTGGAAAAATCGCCCGCTCTGTCCTGCGGGATCTCTCCGCGCGTGACAATGTGAAACTCGCTTATGCTGTCGCCGTCGAGTGAGAGCAGCAGCCAGAGGTCAACGTCCCTGTCGAGCAGGTCACGCCAGCGGCGCAGCACCGCGATATTCTCTGTCTGTTCTGGCGAAAAAAGCTGAAAGTAAACCGTTACCGCGCCGCCGCAGATCATTCCCGTACCGGCCACTTCGCTCGGGTGCAGGTTGTAGGATCTAAGCTCGTTGCTGCCGCCGTCGTTGAGCGCGCGGCGTGCGCGCTCAATGCTCAGCCGCTCCACCGCGCCGCCGCCGATCGTGCCGAGCACACGGCCGTCTTCCAAAACAGCCATCTTCGCCCCCGCGCCGCGCGGCACAGAGCCAGACGAAGCCAGAATGCTGCACAGCACCACACGCTCGCCGCGCGAAAGTGCCGCAAGCATCTCATCAAGAATCACTTTCATATAGTTTCATGCTCCTTTGCAGAGAATCACGCTGTTATTATGCACTGGATTATAGCAAAACGCCGCGGCAAACACAAGCCGCGGCGCATAAAAACGCTCTGATCGTTATTTTTCGGTTGGAATCGTCCGGTGATCGGTGGAGCCCCCGTTTACTTGCCGTGCTTGATGCGCTTCAGTTCGTCAAAATACTTGTCGTGCGCTTCCTGATAGGCGCGGTTGAAGAGCGGGTCCTTGCCCTGATGCAGCGCATGAATATAGTCGTGATGGTTGTTCATGATGCGCTCGTCCGTCATTGAAAGCGTAAACACGCCGATATTCGAGCATTGGTCGGCGATGCGCTCCACATTGACGAGAATATCAAGGAACGTAAGCCCTGCATACACCGTGCACTGTCCGTCGCGCACGCGGCGGATATGGTTGGTGCGCAGCGTGGCGACCAGGTCGTCCACGACCTCCTCGACCGGCTCGATGCGGCGCGCGGCATCATAATCCGTTGCAGCAAAGGCCTTGTACGTGTAGTCAAGGATCTCGCCGAGCACCTCGCGCAGCACCTTGAGTTCCTGGCGCGCCATAGGCGAGAGGCTTGCGTTGCGGTCGATGAACTCCTGCGCGTTTTCCGTCAGGTTCACGGCATGATCGCCAATGCGCTCAAACTCGCTGAAGCACTGGATATAATAGTTGAGCAGATCGTTGCCGTGGCCGTTTGGCATGTGCGGAGAGAGACGGATAAGGTAGTTGTCCACATGGTCGGCAAGCTTGTCGATGTGGTCTTCGTTTTCATTGATGACCTTGATCTCATGGGCGTTGTACTCGTCGAGCACGCCCATTGCGCTCATCACGCCCGTGCGCGCAAGGCGCGCCATGGTGGTGATGGCCTCGCCCGCGCCGGAAAGGGCGATGGCGGGAGAGGTAAAGAACTTTTCATCCAGCAGCGAAAGCTCGTGCTCGACGCTCTCGCCAAGGCGCACATCGTCCTTGATGAGCTTGCGCGAGAGCTTTTCAAACTGGTTGCACACCGGCAGCAGCAAGATGGCGGAGAACAGGCGGAACACCGTGTGGACATTGGCGATGCCGCCGGAAGTCAGCACCTGATCCCACAGCGGATCCGGCGTGCCGAAGCCGCGCAGCACCATCAGCGCGGCAACGACGAGGATCGAGCCTGCGATATTAAAGAGGATATGAATGACACCCGTGCGCTTGGCATCGGCCTCGGAGCCGATGGAGCAGACGATGGCCGTCGTCACGCAGTCGCCGATGTTGACGCCGATGATGATGGCGTAAACCGAAGAAAATGTCAGCGCGCCGGTCGTAGAGATCGCCTGCAAAATACCGATGGTCGCAGACGAGCTTTGCAGCAGAAACGCAACGCCCGCGCCGAGCAAAAAGCCGAGTACCGGCTGGCCGGAGAGCTGATAGAACATGTTGGCAAACGTTTCGGATTCCGACAGCGGGCTGACCGCCGCAGTCATGCCAAGAAGACCGGTGAAGAGGATACCAAAGCCCATGGTGATCGAGCCGATGGTATCCGACTTGCGCCCCTTGACCACCATGATGAACAGAATACCAATGATCGCCGCAAGGGGGGCAAGCGTCGAGGGCTTAAAGAAATTGAGCAGCGACGTCTCCGACGCGTTCACGTCGAGCAGGCGAATGATCTGGCCTGTGACCGTCGTACCGACGTTTGCGCCCAAAATCACGCCGATCGACTGGTGCAGCGACATTACACCAGCGCCGACAAGACCCGATGTCAGCACGATCGTCGCCGTGGAGCTTTGGATCACTGCCGTGACCACAAGGCCGAGCAGGAAACCGACGAGCGGGTTGTTCGTCACCTTTTCCATTGCGCGCTTGAATGCGTCGGACGAACCCTTTTTCAGTCCGTCGCCCATCAGGCGCATACCGTAGAGGAACAGCGCAAGACCGCCAAAGAGGGCGATCAAGTTGAAAATCGTCATAGCGTTTCAAACCTCTCGTCTTTTGTTTGTTCCGTTGTGCCGCCATGCGGCACGCTTTGAGCAGCAAAAAATGCCCAACTCTCACCAATTAGTATTTTAATCAGCCGCATGAGAAATTGCAATGCTTTTCCTCTTTTTTCGCAAAAAACGTCCTTTTGAGATTTTGCTTGCATTTCTTTGTTCATGTGTTACAATATTCGCAGAAAAAAAAGGAGGCTTTCAACCATGTTGAACGCAGGCAATCCCATCGGCGTGATGGACAGCGGCATCGGCGGACTGACCGTCGTGCGTGAATTACAGCGCATTCTCCCCGGCGAAGATATCATCTATTTTGGCGACAGTGCCAACTGCCCTTATGGCAACAAAACATCAGATCAGATCTTTGATCTAAGCTGCAATATGCTCCGCTTTCTTGGTGACAACGGCGTCAAATGCACTGCCATCGCCTGCAACACCATCTCCACCCTCTCCGACCGTCTGCGTCCCTGCTTTGACTATCAGATCATCAGCATCGTGGAGGAAGCGGCAAAGTACGTTGTGCGTGAGCACCTTACAAGCGTCGGCCTGATCGCGACCGAGTTCACCGTCGCCTCCGGCAAGTATGCCGAGCTCATCCACAAAGATGCGCCCGACTGCAAGGTCGTCGGCAAGGGCTCTCCCCTGCTCGCGGCGCTCGTCGACCGCGGCGACTTTAACCAGCACGACATCAACACCGAGATCCGCACGCAGGTCGACAACATTCTCGCGCGCGAAAAGGTCGAAAATCTCATTCTCGGCTGCACGCACTATCCCATCGTGGAGGAAAACTTCCGCGAGTGCTACCCTGATATGAAGCTCATCAATCCCGCGCTTGAGCAGGCAAACGCCGTCAAGGCGTATCTCGCCAAGCAGAACGCGCTCAACCCGCAGAAGAAGGGCAAGTTCATCATCTGCACGAGCGGTGACCCGCAGGTGTATGTCAACGTCGGCAAGCGTCTGGAGCTCTTTGAGGCAAGCGAGCTGAAGGTCGTGCACATCTAAATAAAAGCAAGTGCAAAAAGCGGAAAGTCATGAGACTTTCCGCTTTTTGTTCTGCATTCGCCCGCCCCGGCATACGGTGGAGCGAGGTGGTCTGATTTGAAAGCATTCGAGGCTGCAATTTTGCGCGATTTCGGCGGCTTGGAGGATTTTGAACGCGTGCTGATCCATGCGCTGCGCCGCAGCTGCGGCCAGCGTGTCCTGCTCTCGCTGATGGCGGACGATACGCTCTGGCTCATCTGCACAAGAGCCGAGGCAGATTCTTTGGGTGCGGTGCTGCTTGACCTTGCCGCGCCGACTGCACCCTGCACCGAGGAAGCACTTGCTCTGCGTGTCCGCGTGATCGACTGGCGGCACTGTGCGCGCCGTTATGAAGAAGTCCTTGCAGCGCGGCACACAGCGTAAGGCAATGAAGAAAAAGGGCGCACATACGGTTTCCCCGTATGTGCGCCCTTGTACTCTTATTATTCTCCTTCCGGCAGCGCCGCCATGATCTGCCGCAGCGTCTCCTCAACGGTTCCGTTGTTGTTGATGCTATGATCGGCAAAGCGCTCATAGCACGCCCTGCGCTTATCGTACATCGCGGCAAGGTCGCCCGCAGAAAGGGGACGGCCCTCGCGCGGGAGCTTGTCAAGGTCACGCCTGAGCCAGAAGATGACGCCGTTTTGGTGCAGGGAAGCGTAATTCTCCTCGCGCGTCACGCAGCCGCCGCCCGTGGCGATGACCATACCCGAGCGCCTGCCGAGATCGGCGATGACCTCGCTTTCCAACGCTCTGAACGCCGCCTCGCCGTTTCTTTCGATGAGGGACGCGCAGCTTGCGCCATTGCGCTCTTCGATCTCCGCGTCACTGTCGAGCGCAACGCGATCGAGCGCTTCGGCAAGGCGTGCGGCCACGGTGCTCTTGCCGCTGCCGGGCATGCCGATCAGCACGATGTTCTGCATCTCGCGTCCCAGCTTTTTCCAGATGCGCTCGGTCTCGCTGCCCAGAATGGCATGGCCTTCAAAAACCTCCGCCGTGCGCTTTGCCTGCGCAACGAGCATATAAAGCCCGCTCATATAGGGGATACCGAGCGTTTCCGCCTGCATCACGAGCGCCGTGCGCGCGGGATTGTAGACGATGTCGAGCACACCCGCAAGCCGTGGGAACTGCCGCAGATCAACGGGCGACACACCGCAGTTCGGATACATGCCGACGGGCGTGGTGTTCACAATGATCTCCGCGTCCGCGTGGCGGTCCAAATTGCCGTAGTCGTCTTCTCCGCTGCGGGAGATGACCGTCACGCTGCGTGCACGCAGCTCATTGAGCACGGCGCAGACCGTCGCGCTCGCGCCGCCGCTGCCGAGAACGAGCGCCTTTTTGCCCTCGACTGAAATGCCGCTCGCCTTCACCATGGCGTCAAAGCCGTAGGCGTCGGCATTGTCGCCGTAGAGCGTGCCGTCCGCGCGGCGAACGAGCACATTCACGCTCTGAAGCTTCTGCGCAATGGGTGAAAGCGCCGCGCAGTAGGGGATGACCGCTTTTTTGTAGGGAATGGTCACATTCAGGCCGTCAAATTCCCCGCTTTTTAAGAATTCTCCGAGCTTTTCCGGCGCGACCTCATAGAGCCTGTAATCATAATCCGCAAGCTCTGCATGAATGGCGGGCGAATAGCTGTGCCCGAGCTTTTCGCCGAGCAGACCGCAGCGTTTCATTCAGATCACCTCGCTGTAAGAGCCGAGATACGAGAAGTCCTCGCAAAGCTCCGGCAGCTCGCCCATGAGCTGGGTGAACTGCGGGGCGTAGACTGAGGTCTCAAGGTCAAAATAGAACATGAACTCGAAGTTGCGCTCCGGGATGGGGCGGCTTTCGAGCTTATTGAGGTTGACGCCGAGCGCGTAGAAGCGCGAAAGCACCTGATAGAGAGAGCCGGGACGGTGCGGCAGCACCACCATGAGGCTCGTGCGGTCGGCGCCGGGGTAGATCTCAAGATCCTTTGCAATGCAGATGAAGCGCGTGAAGTTGTTGCCCTGATCCTGCACGGAGGCGGCAAGATTTTCAAGGCCGTAGAGATCCATGCACGCGCGCGACGAGAGCGCCGCCACATCGCTGCGGCCGGACTCGGCGACCATGCGCGCGGCCACGGCGGTATTCTCGCAGCGGATGACCTTCACGTTCGGAAGGCCCTGCAAAAAGTGCGCGCACTGGCTGATGGCCTGCTCGTGGGAGTAGATCTCGTGGATGTTCTCGATCTTCGCGCCGGGATTGGCGAGGAGATTGTGGTCGATCTTAATGCGCACCGAGCGCACGATGCGGAAGTTGTGACGCATCATGAGGTCATAGACCGCGTTCACGCTGCCCGCGGTGCTGTTTTCAAGCGGCAGCACGCCGTAGCGGCAAAGGCCCTTTTCGATGGCGGAAAACACCGCCTCGAAGGAAGAGAAAAAGAAGGTGTTCGGGCGCTTGAAGAGCTTTTCGCAGGCCTGCTCGGAGTATGCGCCCTCCACGCCCTGACAGGCAACGGCGGCTTCCTGCGGGAAAAGATGCGGCGTCTTTTCGATCGCCTCGGCGATCTTCGCGGGCAGGTCGCCCCTCGCGCCGAGCAGACAGCTCTGGCGGCTGCGGCTCAGTTCAAAAATGAGAGAATAGAGCGAGGAAACGTATTCTCGCAGATCCTCGGGCGTTTTTTCCATGAGCGTGCGCATCTTTTCCTTTTCGTGTCGCGCGTCGAGCACGCGCAGGCCGTTTGCCTGCTTGTAGGCGGCGATCTTCTCCGCCGTTTCCATGCGCTTGGCGAACAGCGCGATCAGCTCATCGTCGATTTGGTCGATCTCTTTGCGATAGTCGTTCAGATCCATAGTTTTTACCTCGTTTCCTTCCTGCGTGCGAGCAGCGCGTCATAGACGGCGACGGCAACAGCCGCCTCCACACACGGCACGGCGCGCGGCACGATGCAGGGATCGTGGCGGCCGGTGATGGCAAGTTCCTCGCGCGTCACGCTCTGCAAATTGACGCTTTGCTGCGTGCGCGCGATGGACGGCGTCGGTTTGAAGGCCGCGCGCAGCACGATGGGCATTCCGTCCGTGATGCCGCCGAGAATGCCGCCGCAGCGGTTCGTCTCGGTGATGATCTTCCCGTTTTCGACCGAAAAAGCATCGTTGTTCTCGCTGCCGCGCAGCTTTGCCGCGCCAAAGCCCGCGCCGAATTCAACGCCCTTGACCGCCGGGATACCGAAAAGCGCGGCGGCGATGCGATTTTCCATGCCGCCGAACATCGGGTCGCCAAGACCTGCCGGCGCGCCGAATACAGCGCATTCTATCACGCCGCCGACACTGTCGCCCTCCTCGCGCGCCTGCGCGATGGCGGCGCGCATTTTCTCGCCGCATGCGTCGTTCACAACGGGAAAGTCCTTCTCCGCCGTGGAGGAATTTAGCTCTCCTTCATCGCAAACGCCCGCGATGGAGGCGATGCGGCTCACGACCGCAATGCCCTCGCGCGCAAGGAGCTGCATACAGATGCCGCCCGCAATACACAGCGGCGCGGTGAGTCTTCCGGAAAAGTGCCCGCCGCCCGCGCGATCCTGATAGCCGCCGTATTTTACCTCGGCGGTGTAATCCGCGTGGCCGGGGCGCGGCGTAAGGGCAAGGTTTTCATAGTCCTGCGACCTTGTGTTCGTGTTGCGGATGATGGCCGTAAGCGGCGCGCCGCAGGTACGGCCGTTCACAAGCCCTGACAGGATCTCCGGCGCGTCGGCCTCCTTGCGCGGCGTCGACCATGCGTTTTTGCCCGGCGCGCGGCGGCTTAAAAAGCGCTGAAGCTCGTCCAGATCGACTTTCTCTCCCGCAGGGATCCCCTCGATCGTCACGCCGATGGCGGGGGAATGGGACTGGCCGAAGATCGTCAGTTTCAAATTTTCGCCGTAGGTGCTGCTCATAAGCCCTCTCCTTTCAAGCTGCCGTAATCCTCCCAGAAGCGCGGATAGGACTTGGCAACGCAAGCGTCATTGTCGACCGTGACCTCACCCGTCGCGGCGCAGGCAGCAACGGCGGCGGACATCGCAAGGCGATGGTCGTTCTGCGTTTCGACCGCGCCGCCGTGCAGCGCGGGCACGCCCGTGATGACAAGGCCGTCTTCTTTTTCCTCGACACGCCCGCCGAGCGCGCGCAGCAAGTTCGCTGTGCTCTGCAATCGGTCGGATTCCTTGAGCCGCAGGCGGGAGGCGTTTTCGACTCTCGTCTCCCCCGCCGCGACCGATGCAACCACGCTCAGCACGGGAATAAGATCCGGAATGGGCGATGCGTCGATCGTCACGCCGCGCAGCGTGCCGCGCCGGACCGTCACGATATCGCCCTCTTCACCGACCTCCGCGCCGAACGCGCGCAGAACGTCCAGCACGCTGCGGTCGCCCTGCGAGGACTTAAGGTTCAATTCCTCGACGCGAACGCCGCCTTTCGCGAGCGCGCCCATGCAGAGGAAGAACGCCGCGTTCGACCAGTCGCCCTCGACGGCCGTGCACAGGGGCAGACGGAAGCGCTGCCCGCCGGGGATAGCGTAAGACGCGCCGTTTTTTGAAAATTCGACGCCGGAGAGCCGCAGCGCGTCCTCCGTCATCGCAATGTATGCCGCGGATTCAAGCGTGCCGGTCACCGTCAGGGTGCTCTCCCCCGTGAGGCGCGGCAACGCCATCAGAAGCCCTGAAATGTACTGCGAGGACACGTTGCCCGCGATCTCATAGTTTCCCGCTTGCAGCTGCCCGCTGCACAAAAGAAGGTCTCCTTCCTCAGATAGCGTCATGCCGTGCGCGGTCAGCACGCCGTCCAGCGGGGCGAGGGGCCGCTGAGGGAGGCGTCCTTCACGGTGGAAGGCCGCCTGCGCGCCAAGCGCACCGACGACAGGCAGCAGAAAGCGAAGCGTCGACCCGCTCTCGCCGCAGAGAAGCTCGCAGCACCCCTCAGGGACTTTTTGAATGGGTGAGACAAGAAAGCCCGTCTCCGTTCGTTCCACTTTCGCGCCGAGCGCGTTCAGGCACTTGGCCGTGGCCGCAATGTCGGCGGAAATGCCGTCGCAGACGATCTCGCACGTTTCTTCACCGAGCGCCGCGCAGATGAGAAGCCTGTGCGCCTGCGATTTGGAGGCCGGAATATGCACGCGCCCTGTGCGCGCACCGGGAGAAATCGTTCGTTTCATCGGATCCCACCGTCCCGCATCCAGTCGCGCAGCATCTCAACAGGGATCGTCTCCACGCGCACCTGACCGATCTTCTCCGGCACGATGAGGTGCATCTTGCCGCCGGAGATCTTTTTATCGACCAGCTCCGCTTCATAGAGCTTGTCGAGCGCATAGCCCGTTTCCGTTGGGAGGCCGTAGCGGTGTAGAATCTTCAAAAGGCGCTGGAGCGTTTCCTCACCGCAGAGGCGGCGCTTGACCGCCGCGCGCGTAACCGTCGCCATGCCGATGGCGACCGCCTCGCCGTGCAGGATGGAAAAATCGCTGCACTGCTCCACCGCATGGCCGAAGGTGTGGCCCAGATTCAGCGTGCGGCGGCGGCCGAGGTCGTACTCGTCCGCGCCGACGATGTCGCGCTTCATCTGCACACAGACCTCGATCACATGCTCATACTGCTCGCGCACGGGTGTTTCATCGAGTTCTTCGAAAAACGCCGCGTTGCCGAGCATCGCGTATTTGATGATCTCGGCACAGCCGCAGCGGTACTGCTCCTCGGGCAGCGATTCGAGCGTGTCAGGATCGCAGAGCACGATGCAGGGCTGATAGAAGCTGCCCGCCTGATTCTTGCCCGTAGGCAGGTCGACGGCCGTCTTGCCGCCGACGGACGAATCCACCGCCGCAAGCAGCGTCGTCGGGATCTGGGCAAAGCCCATGCCGCGCTGGTATGTTGCCGCGGCAAAGCCCGCAAGGTCACCCACCACGCCGCCGCCGAGCGCCACGACCACGTCGCTGCGGCTGAAACGGTGCTCACCGAGAAAGTGCAGGGCACTTGCGTAGGTCGAGAGGTTCTTGCTCTCCTCGCCCGCGGGGAAAGTGAAGGCATAGACGCGATAACCTGCCTTTTCAAGCGCCTTGACCGTCCGCTCGCCGTAGAGCGCAAAAACCGTCTCGTCCGACACGACCGCCGCCATGCCCGGCGCGCTGACCTTGGATAAATACTCGCCCGCGCGGTCGAGCAGTCCGCGCTCCACGAGCACGTCATACTCGCGCGAGGCCTTGATATGGATGCTTCGCATCAGCCGTCCACCTCTTCCTTTCTCTTTTTACCCTCGTCCAGAAGGCGAATGAGTTCTTCTTCGTCGTTTTGCTCCATCGCGGCCTTGTACTGCGACAGATGCTCGATGTAGCAGTCGATCTCCTTCAACAGAAAGTCCCGATTTTCAAGAAACAGCTCCGCCCACATGCGGGGCGCGAGCCACGCAACGCGCGTCATGTCCTTGTAGCTGCCAGCGGAAAAGCCCTTGTGCTTCTTTGCCGTGGGACTTTTGATATAAGCGTTCGAGGCCACGTGCGCAAGCTGCGAGGTGAAGGCGATCATCTCGTCGTGCTGCTCAGCGGTCGTAACGGAGTAGCTCCCGAAACCCGCAGGCGTGAGCAGATCTTTCACACGACCGAGCAGTTCAATATCATCGAAGCGCGGCGGCACAAGCACCATCGGCGCGCCGTGGTAAAGGTCTGCTTTGGCATATTTAAAGCCGGAAAACTGTGTGCCAGCCATCGGGTGTCCGCCAAGGTAGGTGATGCCATACTGCGCGGCGATGGGAAAGCAGGCCGCGCAGACCGTGCGCTTCGTGCCGCAGCAGTCGATGACGATCGTGTGAGAGGCGATCTTCGGTGCGTTCTTTTGGAGCCATTCGACCGCCGCCGCAGGGCAGACCGCCAGCAGGATGAGATCGCATTCCGCCATCGTCTCGTCGGTAAGCTCTTCGTCCACCGCGCCGCTGATGACGGCGAATGACAGCACGTCGAGGTCGATGTCCTGCGCAAGCACCCGCTCGCCCGCTGCATGGTAGGCCTTGGCGAACGAGCCGCCGATGAGGCCGAGTCCAACAATCCCGACCGTCATTGCGCCACCGCCTCTCTCACGCGGCGCACCGTTTTGGCAAGTTCATCGTACTGCTCAGGGCGCAGTGACTGCGCGCCGTCGCACAGCGCGTGCATGGGATCGTTGTGCACCTCGATGATGAGACCGTCGCTGCCGCAGGCGGCCGCGGCCAGTGCCATGGGGCGCACAAGGCGCGCGATGCCGGTGGCGTGACTCGGGTCGACGATGACGGGCAGGTGCGTCAGCTCCTTGAGCATCGGCACAGCCGCAAGGTCGAGCGTGTTTCTCGTGTAGTCATCGTAGGTGCGGATGCCGCGCTCGCAGAGGATAACCTGCTCGTTGCCGCCGGCCATGATATACTCTGCGCTCATCAAAAGCTCCTTAAGGGTGCTGGCAAGACCGCGCTTTAAGAGAACCGGCTTGTGAAGCTTACCGAGCTCGCGCAGCAGATCAAAGTTCTGCATGTTGCGCGCGCCGACCTGAATGAGGTCGACGTCTTCAAAAAGCGGCAGATAGTTCGTGCCCATGATCTCCGTGACGATGGGAAGCCCCGTCTCTTTCCGGGCGATCTTCAAAAGCTCGATGCCCTCAGCCTTGAGCCCCTGGAAGTCATAGGGCGAGGTACGGGGCTTGAACGCGCCGCCGCGCAGCATGTTTGCACCTGAGGCCTTCACGGCCTTGGCGACCGCAACGATCTGCTCCTCGGATTCGACCGAGCAGGGACCTGCGATCATGCAGAAGTTGCCGCTGCCGACCTTCACGTCGCCCACCTGAACGATCATGTCGTCCGGGTGGAACTTGCGGTTGCAGCACTTGAACGGCTCCGTCACGCGCTT
>OLSD01000264.1_pt1 | contig 56852 bp, 51 predicted proteins | sample 1672211 | NCBI WGS metagenome assembly OLSD01 (sample SAMEA3136659, study PRJEB25190) | human gut metagenome | reverse complement strand
TAATTGCAGCAAAGAAGCGATGAAGTCAGGAAGCAATTAAATTTCTTCAGTTCTTCTTTACTATTATCTCTGGCTGTCGTTTGACATACACAAAAAACTCGAGTAAAATAAAGTCATACTTTAGATTACTCGAGTTTTAAAGGCGGTGAAGCATATGTATCTTACAAGGCATCTGGAAAAGCAAATAATTGAAGCGTCAAAGTATTATCCTGTAGTAATGGTATGTGGTCAAAGGCAGGTTGGTAAATCTACCATGCTTTACCATATTAAAGAAGACAAAAGAAAATATGTCACATTAGATGATGCTAATGCGCGCAGACTGGCAGAGAATGATCCTGCATTGTTTTTTGAAACCTATGGCTTTCCACTATTAATAGACGAGTTTCAGCGTGTGCCGTCGCTACTGTTGGAAATGAAAAGAATAGTTGATGCTAAAGCCTTACAAGGTGAAGATAATGCAGGGATGTATTGGCTGACCGGTTCACAAAAGTTTAAAATGATGCAAGGCGTGGCAGATTCTTTAGCTGGAAGAATTTCTGTTTTTGATATGTCTACGTTAACAACGGCGGAAATAGAAAAGCGTGAAGCTTCCATATTTTCCCCAGATATAGAGGTATTAAAAAAGCGCTTTTCGCAGGTAGCCAATAAAAATATCCATCAAATTTATCAAAGGATTTTTGAAGGTGGTATGCCGAAGCTTGTTTTGAGCAACATAGACAGAGAGAGATTCTATATGGATTATGTTAACACCTATCTTGAGCGAGATATTAAAGAATTAGCTCAGGTTGGCAAATTAAGTGCTTTTTATGACTTTTTAATCTTTATGGCTGCAAGGACGGCGCAAGAACTGAAATATGAGGAAATTGCCCGCGCGGTTGGAGTCTCCTCACCGACAGCTAAGGAATGGGTGTCTATTTTAGAGCGTTCAGGAATTATCTTTATTCTCAGGCCGTACTATTCAAATATTAGTAATCGTTTGGTAAAAACGCCGAAGGTATATTTCATGGATACCGGTTTAGCAGCATATTTATGCAGGTGGCCAAGTGCAGCTACTATTGAAAATGGTGCAATGGATGGGGCGTTTTTCGAAACCTATGTTATTACGGAAATTATAAAAAGCTATTATAACGCAGGTAAACAACCTAATCTCTATTATTATCGTGATGTAGATAAAAAGGAGATAGACCTGCTTATTATAGATGGGAAAAAGGTTTATCCGATAGAAATAAAAAAGGCGAAATTACCTAATCATGCAGATAAAAATTTTAAGGTTTTAGATAAGCTTGACATGGATGTACAGACTGGGCTGATAATATGCATGAATGATGAGTTGCTGCCTTATAGCAGGACGAGCTGGTATTGTCCGGTTAGTTTATTGTAAAAGAAACAAAATCCGAGTAAATTAAAGTCGGAGTTTAGATTTCTCGGATTCTATAATGTCACCTCTCTTTTCAACGATATGAACATCGTTGCCTATAATAAGCGTTTAAAAAATTATAAACCTTTAATCTATGGTGTAGATTTGAGTAAGGTAGAATTGGCGGAGAAATATGATTAGATATTGTTATCGACGAATTTTATTGGCTGTGCCGGTAATGATTGGCATCAGCTTGCTGGCGTTCATTTTAGGACTGTTATCACCCGGAGACCCGGCGGAGTTTGCCTTGAATCAGGATGGTCTGGATGCACCTACGGATGCGCAGATAGCAGCGATGCGTGAAGAGCTTGGCTTGAACAGACCTATATATGTGCAGTATTTCAGCTGGTTTGTGCAGGTGCTGCATGGTAATTTCGGCAGCAGCTACATTAGCGGCAAGGATATTCTGCATGAGCTTTTGCTGCGTCTGCCGGTGACAGTGGAGCTGGCGCTGCTGGCATTGGCCATTGCTGCGGTTGTTGGCATTGCATTGGGCACTTTATGCGCTGTTTACAAAAACAGCTGGCTAGATGATGCGGTACAGTTTTTGACTAATATACTTTTAGCTGTGCCCGGTTTTTGGCTGGCTTTGCTGATGATTTTGCTGTTCAGTGAAACGCTGCGCCTGCTTCCGACAAGCGGCAGTGAAAGCCTGCGTTACTTTATTATGCCGGCGTTGGCAGTTTCGTTTTCTACCTCGGCAACAGTGTGCCGCTATATGCGCAGCTCGCTGCTGACGGAATTTGCTTCCCAATATTTTCTTGTAGCGCGTGTGCGCGGAATCAGCAAAATAAAGCTGCTTTTTTGCTATGCGTTTCCTAATGCCATGCTGCCTGTAATTGCTTTGCTTGGTAATTACCTGGCAAGCATTTTGGGCGGTTCTGTTATTGCGGAAAGCATTTTTGCTTTGCCGGGTATAAGCAGTATGGCCTTGGAAGCAATACGCTTCCGCGATTACCCTGTATTGCAGGCCTATGTGCTTTTTACAGGCTGGCTTTTGGTATTGATAACCTTAGCGGTTGATTTACTGATGTTTTATCTGAATCCTAAGCTGAGAGGAGGCGCTGAAGTACATGACTAAAAAAATACAGCTTAATTTTGCGATATTTGTACTTGCGTTTATCATTCTCGGCAGTATTTTGGCTCCGCTTCTGGCAACGCATAATCCCTTTGAACCGGATATGGCTAACCGTCTGCAAAGTCCCTGCTGGCAGCATTTCTTCGGCACGGATGCTTTGGGGCGCGACATGTTCAGCCGTATTCTTTACGGTGGACGGGCATCAATGCTGCTTACCTTGATTTCGTCGGTTTTGGCGCTTGTTTTGGGTGTTGGAGTAGGACTTTTGTGTGGCTTTTATGGCGGTAAGCTGGATATGTTTTTTACTGTGCTGAGCAATATTTTCCAAGGTATACCGGGAAGCTGCTTTATGATAGCCTTGGCCGGTATTCTCGGTCCCAGCATTTATAGTCTGGTTTTGGCTTTGGTTGTGACATCCTGGGCAGGCTTTTCGCGCATTGTGCGTGCGGAGGTGCTGCAGCTGATGGGAGAGCCGTTTATCGAAGGGCTGCGTTGTCTTGGCTGCAGTGATTTGCGAATTATTGTCCGTCATTTACTGCCCAACATTGCGAACAAGTTGCTTGTGCTGGTAACTATTCGCCTTGGCCGAGGTATATTGGCGATTGCCGGCCTGAGTTTTTTGGGCTTAGGTGTACAGCCGCCGACTCCTGACTGGAGTGTAATGATTAACGATGCTATTATGTATTATCGCAGCTCACCGCATTTGATTATAATTCCCGGTCTGTTTGTATTTTTGCTGATTCATTCTCTTAATATTATCGGTGAGCATCTGCGTGACAGCTTAGATACACAGCTTGATGAGGTACGCAAATGGTAAAAAATCTGGTGTTAGAAAATATATCTGTAGGTTTTAAGCTGCCGCAAGGCGTATTTTATGCTGTAGATGATGTAAGCCTGAGTTTGCCTGGAGGTAATTTTACTGCGATTATCGGTGAAAGCGGTTGCGGTAAATCTGTACTGGGGCAGGCAATTTTAAATATTTTGCCGTCGGGAGTCGTCAAAAAGGGTAGCGTGCTTTATAATGGCGAGCAGGTGGAAAAAATATTATCTGCTTTTGGTATTATTCCGCAAAATCCCAGTGAGTCGTTGAATCCTGTACGCAAAATAGGCAAGCAGATGCAGGATATTTTGGCTGTTCATAACATTGCAGATAGTGACAATAGCTATAAAAAGCAGTGTCTGCATTTATTTGGCTTGCAGGAGGCTGACCGTGTTTTGGCTGCATATCCGCATGAGCTTTCTGGTGGCATGCTGCAGCGTGTATTGTTTGCTATGGCTGTCAGCAGTAAGCCTGAATGGATTTTGGCGGATGAACCTACCAAAGGCATTGATGAACAGGTTGGCGCCATTGTTCGCAAAAATTTGCTGACGATTAAGCAGGATTTGCATTTAAGTATGCTGATTATTACGCATGATATTGCTTTGGCACAAGAGGTGTGTGATGATGTGCTGGTGATGTACGCGGGACAGGTTTTAGAGCATAATGCTGATATTTGGCACAAACCGCTGCATCCGTATACTGAAGGATTTTTGCAGGCTTTACCCAAGAACGGCTTACAGGTTATTCCCGGCAAGGCACCTGTGCCGGGAGAAAGCTTTACCGGCTGTAAGTTTGCGGCACGCTGCCCTTATTGCACAACGCGTTGCAAGGAAGAAAAGCCTGCTATGCAGCAGGTAGGAAATGCGGAAGTGAGGTGCTTTTTGTATGCTGAAGGCTGAAAATATTTCTAAAAGCTTTATTGATCGCAGCAGTGGCAAAACCTTTGAGCTTCTGCATGATGTTTCGCTGGAGATTAAGGCTGGTGAAGCAGTGGCGCTGATGGGTGGCAGTGGCAGCGGCAAAAGCACGCTGGCGCGTATTTTGCTGCGCCTGCTGCCATGTGATTGCGGCAAAATTTATTTTCAGGGGCAAAATATTACTCAGGCAACTGGTAAAGATTTAAGCATTTTTAGACGCAGTGTGCAGTTTATCTCACAGCGTCCGGAAAGCTTTCTTGATCCGCGTCAAACCTTGGGCTGTAGCCTAAAGGAAGCATTTACGGTTTTTAATCTGTCTTATGATGAAGAAAAAATCAAGGCGATGCTGGATTTGGTAAAGCTCAATGCAGAGCTTTTGCAGCGCTATCCGCATCAGGTGAGCGGCGGCGAAATTCAGCGTATCTGCCTGGTAAGAGCACTGTTGTTAGAGCCGAAGCTGCTTGTTTTGGATGAACCGACATCTATGTTGGATATTTCCGTACAGGCTCAGATTTTACATTTGTTGCGTGATATACGCAGGGAAAAGCAGCTGGCTTATTTGTTTATTACGCATGATAAACAGCTTGCGGAATGGCTTTGCGACAGAGTTTTACATATAGAGCAGGGGGAGTTAAAGTAATTCATCTAATCCAGATTATACAAATCATGATTAGATGAATGTCTTCTTGAAACACATACCACCGGAGGCTACAAGGTTTTACTTTGAACTTTCCGGTGTTTTTGCTTTTGTAAAATAAGTTGAAATATATCTAAATCTGACCGAAGGTCAAAATACTTGCTATTTTTATTACAAACTTCTATAATACTATTTAAGGAAATGTATCACTAGAAAAATTGGAGAAGTAAAAATGGCAAACGAAAAACGAGCACAAAAAAAAGAGCATATTATCTATACGGCAATTAAAATGCTGGAGCAAAGCTCATATAACGATGTACGTATAGAGGATATTGCACAGAAACTTGAAGTAGTAAAATCAAATATTTTCTATTATTTTCCGTCAAAAGGAATTCTGTATTTAAATGTATTGGAAAAATTGCATAGTGATATTATAGAACGCTTTATTTTAGAGGTTAACCAAACTTCTATAAAAAATATTGTTGACTTTAAAAAACTCATTATGAAATTGACTGATATATACATCAGAGACTATATTACTTTGATTAAGCTTTCTATTGAAAGTACGCGAATTTTTAGTGAATGCAAACGAGAACATATTTTGCAATATAATAAAGCAGTAAATAATCTTGATGACAGGTTACAATCTATTATTTTAGAGAAATTTAACGGCTTTACACGTAATGAGGTTTTTTATATTTTTGAAGTACAGGAACATTTTTTACGTGGTTATTATCAGGATATGATTCAGAATGCCGAGTATGCAATAGCCGATGATGGCGATATAGCATGGGAAAGACTGAGTCTTTATGAATTTAGGGTAACGAGAATGCTAAGATTTTTTTTAGATGGGATGATATACGAAAAGGATAAAAATACTCTTGACAAATGATGCGAGGTAGATTATTATAATTTTAGACCTGAGGTCAAAAAATATTATTGTGCTTAGACAAGCAATTCGGTGTAAATCCGATGCGGTCCCGCCACTGTAAAACGATGCAGACTTTGTAACCACTGATTTTTCAGGCTGGTATGTCAGCGTAGTTAAGCCAGAGAGCTTCCTAGGCATATTACCGTTATCTGCGATAGACAGATAGGTAATGTGATTATTAGCGTTGCTAGTAGTGCAGCCTGTTTGCATTCAGATAACAAGCAGGCTGTTTTATTTTTCTGGCCAGAGGTAAAATTTCCTGCATTCATGAGTAAAAGTATGATGAGGTGTTTAAAATTGAAAAAAATGTTTGAACTGCGTAATGCAGTACTGATGTCTGTCCTGGTTGGCTCTTATGTAATTTCCGGTGGCACGACTGCTTTTGCCGAAGAGATGAAAACTTTTAACCTTGATGAGATGATTGTTACGGCAACAGCCACGCCGGTAGATAGGGTTAAAACTGCGGCTTCTGTATATGTTATTACATCTAAAGAAATAGAAGATAAACAGTATCAAAATTTGTATGAAGCTTTACAAAGCGTTCCGGGCATGAATTCTCGCTTATATGGAAATGGTGTTGGCTATGAATTATCCGGTTACAGTGTACCTTCTTTGAGAGATAAATATGCCGTTGTACTTATTGACGGTGTAAATCAGGCTATGGATAGTAAGGCAAGAAACTCCTTAATCGATATCAATCCTAGAGATATTGATAGAATAGAGGTATTGAAAGGTTCTGCATCTGTATTGTATGGTTCTAATGCAATTGGCGGCGTTATTAATGTAATCACCAAGAGAGCAGATTCTGGAGTTCAATCTGCTATTAAATATAGTGTTGGTAACTTTGGATACCAGTCTTATAACATCAACAATAGAGGCAGCGAAGAAAATGTTTATTGGTCAGTTAATTTAGAACGTAGAAATACTGGTGATTATGAAGATGGTAGTGGTGTAAATCATCCTACAGATAAGAAAAATAACATTGCTAATGTAAAATTTGGTTATAAAGCAAATGATAAGATGGATTTTATTGTAAAATATGATTCTTCTCATCAAGATATGAAATGGAGCGAGCTTTATAAAAAAAGCGGAGTAGTAGCTAATCATGATGGTGAATTTAATATAGATAATATTACCTTGATTTCTGATTTTATTGATAAAAAGAATGGTGAAGGTAATAATTTCTATGTGTTCAAAGGTAACATGAAAGCAGTACGCAATTATCATCATAATCCTGATAAGGAATTAGATGATGGTAGCTATACTTTTAAGGATTCAGGTGAGACATATAAAGTAAAGGCTTTTAGAATCGCTGACAGATATTATAAGCAAATTAACGATGAACATCGTATTTTAATTGGCGCTGAACATTATGATTATAAAGATGTATATCTTGAAGGAAAAAATAAAATCAAAGAAAATTCTGTATTTATCCAAGACGAGTGGAATTTCGCTAAAAATTTCAAATTAACTTCAGGTGTAAGATATGTTGTTCCGGGTGATTTTGCAGGAAAATATATTACAAGCTTTAATTTAGGATATAATCCTGCTGATAACTTAGGCTTATATATTGCACGTAATGAATATTATGTACAACCATCTATGGGACAAGTATTTGGTACCTATTTATATAATCCTAACCCTGATATTAAGCCGACATCTGGCAACACCCTTGAATTAGGCGTTAACTATCAAATAGATGATACTTCATTCTTAAATGCTAATATTTATAGACGTGAGGAAGATAATAGTATTTCTTGGGTAAAAGAAGGTACAAAACGTAAATATGTCAATGTAGATGGTACAGCCCAAAATAATGGCTTAGAATTAGCTTATGAAAAACAATTTGATGAAAATTGGAAAACAAAGCTTAGCTATTTCCGCACATGGTCTAATAAATCTGGTAAGCAAAGTTTCCTTCCAAAAGATATAGTAAGTATTAACATTGATTATTCAAAAGGTAAAACTGATGTCGGCTTATTTGGATTAGGTAAATATAACTTATATGGTAAATCTCAGTTGTATTATGATAGCTTGCCTACAGATTCTTTCTGGGTGGTAAATGCATACGCTAATTATAACCCGACAAAAGATATTAAAATTTTTGCTAGAATAAATAATTTGTTTAATAAAGACTATTCTAATGTTGGCAATTGGTTTGACTTAAATGATGGTAGTATTGATGCTATCAATTATAGCGATGAAGGACGCAATTTTGTTGTCGGTGTTGAATACTCTTTCTAATATTTATTTGAGGAATAATGATTAAGCAGTTTTTAGTTATCTTCATTTTTATTTTAAGCATATTAAGCGTAGGCTGTGCCTATCAGGAAAAACAGAGTGCGAAAGCAGGCAAGGTTGCTCCTATTACTGTTGAGAATTTTGATGGTTATGCTGGTGATGGACGTACTTTAAAGCAGGTATTTACTGATGTGCCGCAAAGAGTTTTGGCTGTATCTGAGCCTGTTGTCGATGATTTGATATTTTTAGGTGTACAAGATAAAATTGTGGGCATTAGTGCTTGCTACAGTAAAAATTTTGCACCTTATGAAACTGAGTATGCAAAATTTGCAAGACTTACGTATGGAAGTGGTTATCCATCTAAGGAAGCGGTGCTTGGTCTGCAGCCGGATTTAATAGTCAGCTGGGGTTCGCTTTTTGGTGAAAGTGCGCTTGGCAGTGTTGAGTATTGGCATAATAAAGGTATTCACACTTACGTTATGACAAATACTGTACCTACTCGTGCAACCGGCAGACGCAAGGTTGAAAACATTGTGAATGATTTGCAGCAGCTTGCGAAAATTTTCCGAGTAGAGGAGAAAGCTCAGAAAAAAATTGCTTATCTACAGAGTAGAATAGCAAAGCTACGGATGCATAGTGAAAGTATAGCTGAAGCTAAAAAACCGAAAGTAATTACCTTGCAATATCTTTATGGCAATGAATATTTTGGCAGGACGGCTAACGATCTTACGGCTGATATGATAGAGCTTGCGGGTGGCATTTCACTTGATGATAATTTAGGCGGGCACAAAAGCGTAGAATATCTGGTAGAGCTTGATCCTGATATGATTATCGTCATAGATACGGCGACAACTCCTGTTGCAGGTAAAATCAAGGCTTTGCATGAGCATAAGGTTTTAAAGAGAATTAAAGCAGTACGCAATAATAAAATCTTTGTTGTGCAGCATCGTGCTTTTTATTGTGGCAGTGAGCGTACGGTAGAAGCTGTAGAAAACATGCATAAATATATTGAAGATAACTTTTAAACTGGCAAATAGATAACATTATCTACGCGTCTCTCAACATTTCTCATATATATCTTTTTAGCTGTCGCACATTCTGTGCGGCAGCTATCTCCATAATTAAAACTATCATATTAACGTGCTAATTAAAGGGAACTTTTATGAAAAAAATGCAATTTTTTCTAACATTATTTGTTTTAACACTAGTATTGTGTTGTTCGTTTATCTACTCGTTGAGTATTGGTGTAGTGAATATTAGTTATATTGATATTATCAATATACTTTATTATAATATGATTGATATACAATCGCAGGCTGGGCAAAATCTTTTGCAGTCTGTAAATGCTTCCGTTATTTTTGATTTACGTTTGCCAAGAATAATAATGGCAGTTTTATCAGGTGGCGCTTTGGCGATTGGCGGCGTAGTTATGCAGGCCTTAATCCGCAATCCTTTAGCAGATCCTTATATTCTTGGAGTATCGTCCGGCGCAGCAATGGGAGCAACGGCAAGTATAATTTTAGGCATGTTTAGCAGCTTCGGTCTCTATGGTGTGTCGATAGGTGCTTTTTGTGGCGCTCTTTTAGTTACCTTTACCGTTTTTGCTATTACTTATACAACAGGTGCAGCGCAAAATAACACCAGGCTTATTTTGGCTGGTACCGCATTAAATGCTATTTGCAGTGCAAGTACAAGCCTTTTGGTTTACCTAGCCAAGGATGTTGATGGTATTCGTGATGCGACATTTTGGATTATGGGTAGTATGGGGAAGGTTACCTGGGACTATTTACCGTTTGTGGCTGTAGCCTTTAGTGTTTTAGCATTTTTCTTTATATATCATTTCCGCATTCTCAATGCTTCTCTTTTAGGTGAAGATATGGCATTGATACTAGGTGTATCTTTAGAAAAAAGCAGAATGTTTTTTTTGACAGCCGTTGCTATATTAGTTAGCATGGTTGTAGCTGCAACGGGAATAATTGGTTTTGTTGGTCTTGTTATACCGCATATAGTGCGTATTATCTGTGGAAATAATCATTTGAAATTATTACCATATTCTATACTTGGTGGAGCAATTTATATGTTGTGGTGTGATGTATTGGCACGTAGTCTGTTGATAAAAACAGAATTACCGATAGGTATATTGACAGCTTTCGTTGGCGGGCCGTTTTTCTTATATTTAATGCGCAGTAAAAAATATGGATTTGGTGATAAGTAATGGAAATACAGACAGAATCTCTGGATATTGCTATTGATAATAAAACGATAGTAGAAAAAATAACCTTAGAAGTAAAGAATAAAGAGTTCGTTGGTCTTATAGGTCCTAATGGTAGTGGAAAATCGACTATTTTACGCGCGTTATATCGTTCTCTAAAGCCTCAAAGTGGTAGAATTTTTTTCGATGGGGAGGATTTGGAGACGCTATCTTTACAGCAAACAGCTCAAAGGCTAGGAGTGATGAAGCAGAATAGTACTCTGAACTTTGATTTTAAGGTGCTTGATTTAATCCTTATGGGACGCACTCCTTATAAAAAGCCTTTTGAACTTGATTCGCAGGCTGATTATGAGCTGGCAAAGGCTGCACTTGCTGCTGTAGGCTTGAATGGCTATGAAGAACGCCTTTATAACCAGCTTTCCGGTGGTGAACAGCAAAGAGTTATGATTGCAAGAGTCCTTACTGGTCAGCCACAAACTTTGCTTTTAGATGAAATGACCAATCACCTGGATTTGTATTATCAATTCCATTTATTAGAATTGATTGAAAATATGCAGGTTGAGGTTTTAGCAGTGATGCACGACTTGAATCTTGCCGCTAAATTTTGCCAAAAGCTTTATTTGTTAAAAGCGGGCAAGATTATTGCTTATGGTAAGACAAAAGATGTGCTTTGTTCTCCTGTTATAGAAGAAACCTTCAAAATTAAAATAAAACCTTATAATGATGAAGATGGTCAGTTGCATTTGCTATATAAGGATGCAAAATAGTACAAAAGGAGCTGAACAACATTGAACCAATATTATCAGGATAACATGCTCTTTGGCATGAACCCTTCAAGCTATCTGCATCGCTACGCCGTCAACGGCAAGGTGTCGGGAAATCTTGCCTGCATCAGCGAAATCAAAAATGCTGCGGTTGTCTTGTATAGTCCGCGCGGCTGCGGCTTTCATTATCGTTGTCATGTGCGCAGCGGCCAAAGCCCGGTTTATGAGCTGGAATGTGCGGATTTGCGCAACAATGATGTAATTTTTGGCGGTGAAAAAAAGCTTACCGCTTTACTGCAAAAGGTGGAGCGCGACCAGCAGCCGGAGATTATTTTTCTGCTGCCTTCCGTGGTGTCGGATATTATCAATGATGATTTGGCTGGCTTGGCCTGCAGCCTGCAGCCGCAGTTTAAAGCGAAGCTGGTGCCGATTACGTCGCAGGTTTTTTCGCATATGGACAAGAGCAACGGCCGCAAGGTTTTGCGTGAAAAGGCTTGCCAAAAGCAGAAGCAAAAGTTTTCTTCCAGTGCCGTCTATCCCGGCTGCGGTTATGTAGAGGTGATGGACGCTTTAGTTGAGCAAGTTATGGAGCCTCAAAGCGTAGAGCCGCTGAGCGTAAATATTGAAGCCTTTGTCTGGGGCTATAATGGTGAGGATAAGCTGCAGGGCATGAGCGAGATGCTGCAGAAAATGGGGATTACCGTAAATGCTTATCTGCCTGCCGCAGATTTGCAGACAATCAAAAAGGCTCCGCAAGCAGCGCTGAATATAGTACGTCGCAAGAAGTGGGCATTGGCGATGGAGCAACGCTTTGGCACGCCGTTTCTGCATGTTGCCGATATGCAGGAGTGGCATGGCATTGAAGGAATCAGTGATTTATACAGGCAGATTGGTAAAATGCTTGCTTGCGAGAATGCTGTTGAACACGTTTTGCAGGAAGAATATGAACGGGTTGCCGCCCGGTATCAGGAGCTGCGTGCGGAATTTGCCAAGTATAAGTTTTGCTTAATTGCGCACGGTATTGCATATTTGCCGGATGCTCTGCGTGTTTATCAGCAGGATTATGGTCTGCCGATTGAGAAGATATGTATTATCATGAATCCTTCCTACCAGGCAGAAACAGGTCTGGATGATGCAATGATGCAGAGATTTAAGGACAGGATAGAGCTTGCTAAGGCTGAGTATGGCTGTGATGCGGAAATTTTACTGGAGCCTTCGGAAGAGGCTTTGCGTGAAGCTGCGCAGAGCTGTGATTTTGTTATCTGCAACGGTCATCCGCGCTATGCTTCTTTAAATGTTCCGGTGCTCTATAATTTGTTTGACCGTTCGGTGTGGAATTATCAGGGCTTTGTGGATATTATGGAAGAGGTTTGGCAGATGCTGCAGCAACCGCAGCGTACAGGCAGCAGTCTTTTGCTGAGCAAGCTAGCCTATGATCCGGTATTTTATCCGATGCGCGAGGCTGATAAAGACAGTAAAGCATCACGCGAACTGTATAGCAGAGTATGGAGGCAGAGAAAATAATGAAACCATTAAGTAGCTGTGCGTTGTTTGGTGCTGTGCGTGCTCTTGGCGGTATTAAGGATGCCTTAATCCTGCAGCATTCTGTTGTCGGCTGCCAGTGGGGCAGCCTGGCATTCAGATATGCAGGCAAGCCTTATGATGTACGTCAGGCCTCTGATGTTATCTATGATGAAGATGTTGTTAATGGCGGCGAGAAGGTCTTGCGCAAGGCTTTGCAGGAGGCGGAGCGTATTTTTGCGCATTGCGGTGCGGTATTTGTAGTCAGCGGCTGCGTGCCGAATATGATTGGCGATGATGTAGACGGTATTTTAGCTACTACCGAAGGCTCGCAAAAATTGTTGCATGTAAAAGCGCCCGGATACGCAGGTAATATCGACAGCGGTGTCGAAGCAGCTTATTTAGCGTTGCTGCCCTTGCTCCGAGCCGCGGAGAAAAAAGAAGCTGCCACGATAAATATTCTTGGCATAATGAACGATGATCCTTATGCGGATAATGATTTGGAAGAGCTGAAGAAATTTTTAGGTTCCAAGGTTAAAATTAACTGCGCACTGCAGGATTGCAGCTTGCGTGATATTGCAGCAATGCCGCAGGCAGAGCTGAATATCTGCTTTGGCTATGGTGAGCTGTTGGCACAAAAGATGCAGGAAAAATTTGGCGTACCGCATATCAAATGCGCTTATCCCTATGGTGTGGCAGGCATGCAGAAGTTTTTGCGTCAGTTAGGCGAAGCTTTGAAAATTGATTTTTCCGATGAGCTTGACGAACTGGAAGCAGCGGCTGAAAAGCTCGTTTATCGCTGTGCGGATTATCTGGTGAATTTATACCAGCTGCCAGTGGCTTTGGCTACGGACAAGGCACATTTAGCGGGCTTACAGAGCTTTTTTGCCGAAGAACTGGGCATGCGCGTTGTTATTGCAGAGGACACTGCGGAATTTAGCTTGGATAAAATGGCAGAGGCTGCAGCAAAGCACAAGCCTGTATTGTTTTGCGGTTCTTCATTCTTAAAGAATTTGGCTGATAAATATCAGGTGCCGTTAGTGCGCTGTGCTTATCCTGCCTTTGACCGGCTGTGCTTTACCGATAATACGCTGGTCGGAGCGCGTGGTGCTGCCTTGCTCATTGAGCAGATTGTTAACGGTGCCTTGCAGCAGCAATATAAAACAGATGGCCGATATGCCGGCTTGCGTGAAAGTATTTGTGAGGTAAATCATGAGTGAGCTTGAAACACATCCCTGTTTTACAGCTAAATGCAGCGATTACGCCCGTATTCATCTGCCTGTGGCACCTAAATGCAATATGCAGTGTAATTATTGTCTGCGCAAATACAGTTGTGTAAATGAAAGCCGTCCCGGTGTCGTGGCAAGGGTCATGGTGCCGGAGGATGCGGTCGAATGGTATCTGCAGATGAAGGCCAAGGTGCCGAAGCTGACGGTAGCAGGTATTGCCGGGCCAGGTGATGCACTGGCCAACTGGCCGGCGGTCAGCAGAACGCTGAGCATGATTCGTGAGGTTGACAAGGATGTTTTCTTCTGCTTATCAACTAACGGCCTGTATCTGCCGAAGTATGCCAAGGAGATTGCAGCTTTAGGTGTTGATTATGTTACGGTGACGGTGAATGCAATTACCAGCAATACAGGGGCGCATATTTACAGCTTTATTAATGATGAAGGCAAAAAATATGTTGGTGAAGAGGCTGCTGCGCTGCTTTTAGAAAGGCAGATAGAAGGCTTGCAGCTGCTTGGCGAATACGGCGTGAAGGTGAAGATAAATACGGTAGCAATCCCCGGCGTGAATATCCAGGAAATCCCGGCGATTGCCAGACGTATGGCTTTGCTGGGAGCGAAGCTGCAGAATATTTTACCGATGCTGCCGGTGGAGGGAACCGGCTTTGCGCATCTTGCGGAGCCTGCGGCCGAAGAAATTATACAGCTGCGTAATGTTTGCAAGCAGTGGATGCCGCAGATGCTGCATTGCAACCGCTGTCGTGCAGATGCCGTGGGTGCGTTAGGAAAAACCTGTGCTTTGGAAGCGAGCTTATAAGTTAGCGACAAAAAATCTATGTAAGCTTTCTGATTAACGTTATTACTGTAACCTAGTTTACAATAATAGTGCGATAAGATAAAAAATAAATAAAATTTAGCTTTTTCCTTGACGTTTGCAGAGCAGTAGGAGTAAAATAACCTCAATCGCTGATTGCGGCGATAAATTTTGAAGCATAAGGAAATGCTGAAGTTGTTGCAGGTGAAAATGATGGAATCTAAAATGATGAACACTGCAATTGAATATGGTTTTTATTACGCACCGGTATTTAACTATTATTTTAGCACCGGTTATTTTGCATGGGAAAAATCATATAGCAGTAATCATCGTATTGGAGACTATAAATAGTATTTGCGAGCGCAGTGCTTGCAATTAAGATTTAGCTTTTACAGCAGGCTCTTTTACGGGAGCCTGCTTTTTTTATAGCATGGTAGCTTATAGCAGTATGGTAAATTAAATGACAAGGGCGTCAGAACAAAGGGGAGACAATTTATGGTAATAGTATTCAAGCCGGGAGCGCCGGAGGAAAATAAAGCGAAAATGCGCAGCAATTTGGAAAGCAAGGGCTTCCAAATTAACGAAATCAATGGTGTCAACATGACCATCTTCGGTATCATCGGCGATACGAGCACACTTGATATTAATATGCTGCGTATTGATGATGCGGTAGACAAGGTAATGCGTGTGCAGGAGCCGTTCAAGCGAGCCAACCGCATGTTCCATCCGCAGGATTCCGTGATTAATGTCGGCGGTGTTGAAATCGGTGGACGCAAGATTCAGGTTATCGCAGGTCCGTGCTCCGTAGAAACGCAGGAGCAGGTTACGGACATTGCCAAGTCCATCAAGCTTGGCGGAGCATCAATGCTTCGCGGCGGCGCCTTCAAGCCCCGCACCTCGCCGTATTCCTTCCAAGGCTTGAAGGAGGTTGGCCTGGAATATTTAAAGGGTGCCAAAAAAGAAACAGGACTGCCGATAGTAACAGAAATCATGTCACCATATATGATTGAGCGCTTTGTAGAGGATGTAGATTTGATTCAGGTTGGCGCTCGCAACATGCAAAACTTTGAACTGCTGAAGGAACTTGGCAAAACCAATAAGCCGATTTTGTTAAAGCGTGGTCTGGCAGCAACGATTGAGGAATGGCTGATGGCAGCGGAATATATCATGAGCGAGGGCAACGAAAATGTTATCCTTTGCGAACGCGGTATCCGCACCTTTGAAACATATACGCGCAACACCTTGGATGTAAGCGCAATTCCCGCTGTGAAAAAGCTCAGCCATCTGCCGGTAGTAGTTGATCCGAGCCATGCAGCAGGCTTGTGGTGGATGGTAGAGCCGCTGGCGAAGGCTGCTGTAGCAGTCGGTGCTGACGGACTTTTGATAGAAGTCCACAACAATCCGGAAGCAGCGCTTTGTGACGGCGCACAGTCCTTAAGACCTGAACGCTTCGCCAGACTGATGGGCGAGCTGAAGGGTATTGCCAGAATTGTCGGCAGAGATATGTAAGTCAAGGCATTATCCCTTAGCAATATCAAAAAGCGTAAGGGTTTGTAATAACTCCTGATCTGGGAGTAGTATTGTAGCATAGTAGATTAGATTAAAGGAGAGATTTTATCATGATTATCGTATTCAAACAAAATGCAACTGTTGAGGAAAAAACTAAGCTGAAAAACCAATTAGAAAGCAAGGGCTTTCAGATTCATGCCAGCGATGGCGTAAATGCCTCTCTGTTTGGTGTTGTTGGTGATACCAGCGCTTTGGATATCAACCTTTTGCGCGTTGTCGAGGGTGTAGAAAAGGTAATGCGTGTGCAGGAGCCTTTCAAACGTGCCAACCGCATGTTCCACCCCGAGGACAGCATTATTGATGTTGCAGGCAGAAAGTTTGGCGGCAAAAAGCTGCAGGTTATTGCAGGTCCCTGTTCCGTAGAAACCCAAGAGCAGGTAACGGAAATTGCCGAGGATGTTAAGGCCGCAGGCGCTACGCTGATGCGTGGTGGTGCGTTCAAGCCTCGTACTTCTCCGTACTCCTTCCAGGGCTTGAAGGAAAAGGGTCTGGATTTCCTGAAAAATGCCAGGGCTGCCACCGGTCTGCCGATTGTTACGGAAATCATGTCACCTTACATGGTGGAACGCTTTGTCGAGGATGTTGACCTGATTCAGGTCGGTGCCCGCAATATGCAGAATTTTGACCTGCTGAAGGAATTGGGTAAAACCAATAAGCCTATTCTGTTGAAGCGTGGTCTGGCAGCAACGATTGAGGAATGGCTGATGGCAGCGGAATACATTATGAGCGAGGGCAACGAAAACGTCATTCTTTGCGAACGCGGTATCCGCACCTTTGAAACCTACACCCGCAATACGCTTGATGTAAGTGCTATTCCTGCAGTAAAAAGACTCAGCCATCTGCCGGTAGTAGTTGACCCGAGCCATGCAGCAGGCATGTGGTGGATGGTAGAGCCTTTGGCTAAAGCAGCAGTTGCAGTTGGCGCAGATGGTTTGATTATTGAAGTACATAACAATCCGGAAGCAGCATGGTGTGATGGCGCACAATCCTTGAAGCCGGACCGTTTTGCTAAGCTGATGGGCGACCTCAGAGGCATTGCGAACATTGTCGGCAGAGAGTTATAATAGTAGTATGGCAGATTAGGAGTGATTTTTTTGGAAGCTGATTTTGGTGGCGAAAATAGAAGTACAAGGTGGCAGGAGCTCAGCTTTGCTATCGTTGGCCTTGGGCTGATTGGCGGCTCTTATGCCAAAGCGCTGCGTAAGCTGGGCGTTAAGCAGATTATTGGTATAGAGCGTGATGCAGCAACATTGCAGGAAGCGAAGCAGCAGGGGTTGGTTGACATTGGCATGACTGAGCCTGATAACCGACTTAAGGAGGCCAATGTAATTATCTGCGCTATTTATCCTGATGCAATCGTGGGCTTTATAGCTGCAAATGTTGATTGCTTCAATGAAAAGGTTTTGCTGACTGACGTTGCAGGCATTAAAAACGATATGATCAGCAGAGGTCAGGCACTGTTAAAGGATGGCATGGAATTTATTTCCGGCCATCCGATGGCCGGACGTCAGGGCAGCGGCTTGGACATGAGTGATGCGCATATCTTTCAGAATGCGAATTACATCATCGTGCCGGAAAAGCATAACACACAGGCTACTGTTAGCTGGCTGGAGCAATTTGCTTTGGCTCTTGGTTGCAAGCATACGGTGCAGGTAACACCGGCGCAGCATGATGCCACGATTGCCTATACCAGTAATTTGCCGCATGTTACTGCGGTAGCGCTTATGGACAGCGCTTCCTTTGATGATAAGACCAAGTACTTCGTTGCCGGCAGCTTCCGAGATGGCACTCGTGTAGCAGATATCAATCCTGAATTATGGTGCAATTTATTCCTTGCCAACAGGGAAAAGGTTGCGGATGAAATAGACAAATATATGGAGCAGCTGGCGCTGTGGCGCGACGCTCTGCGCAGTGATGACGGCGAAAAGCTGAAGGAGCTGATGCGCAAGGCGGGAGCACGGAGAAGGGAGCTTTTTTAATGAAGAAAATTCATGTTGCATTAGGCGCTCATGCCTATGATATTGAAATAGCCGCCGGCCTGCTGCCGCAGGTCGGCTCCAAGGTTGCAGCTTTGCTGCCGAAGGCGCGCAAGGCTGCAATTATCAGCGATACAAATGTTGCACCGTTATATGCAGCAAAATTACAGGCTAGCCTCGAAGAGGCTGGCCTTGTTGTGCATAAGGTGGTAATTGAAGCCGGTGAGCAGAGCAAGAATATGCAGGTGCTCAGCGATGTACTGGAGCAGCTTGCTGCAGCCGGACTCACGCGCACCGATGTTGTGCTGACGCTTGGCGGCGGTGTTGTCGGTGATTTGGGCGGCTTTGCCGCTGCCAGCTTTATGCGTGGCATTGCCTTTGTGCAGATACCAACCTCACTGCTGGCGCAGATTGACAGCAGCGTTGGCGGTAAGGTTGCCGTAGATTTAAAGGCCGGCAAAAATCTTGCTGGTGCTTTTTATCAGCCGAAGGCTGTATTTATCGACACAGATTTACTGGCAACGCTTTCTACCCGCTTTTTGCACGATGGTCTGGCAGAAGCGATTAAATACGGCTGCCTTAAAGATGCAGCGCTTTTTGAAAAAATTGCCGGCTATGCTGATGATGCTGCGCTTTTGGCAGATATTGACAGTGTTGTTGCCACCTGCTGTGCAATAAAAGCACGCATTGTAGAGCAGGATGAATTTGATACAGGCCTGCGGATGCTGCTGAACTTCGGACACACCTTGGGACATGCTGTAGAGCAGCATTTCGGCTACAGCTGCTTTACGCACGGCGAGGGCGTGGCGATTGGCATGTATCAGCTGACTAAGCGCACCGAAGAGCTGGGAATGACAGCCAAAGGCAGCGCAGAGCGTATTAAGAGCGTACTTGAAAAGTATAATTTGCCGTTGACTGCGGGCGTAGAAAAAGCGCAGCTGCTTGATACAATGGCAAGAGATAAGAAAAAGAACGGCAACAGCATTACCCTCATTATTTTGCAGCAGATAGGCGAGGGCGTACTGCAGAAAGTTGATTGGCAGCAAGTGCCAAGGTATTTGGGGTGAGGCTAAATGGAAAAGGTAAAAATTTATCCTGCAAAATTGGCAGGAACGGTGCAGGTTCCGTCATCTAAAAGCATGGGACACAGAGAAATCATTTGTGCAGGTCTTGCAGGCGGCACCAGCATTGTCGATAATATCAGCATGTCTAAGGATATTGAAGCAACGATGCGCGTTCTGCGTGCTATGAATGTGAGCGTAGACGAAATCCCCAGCATGATAGAGGGACGTAAGGCTTTGCAGATTACGGGCACAGGTCATCCGATTGCGGCGGCAGATAATGTTGACTGTGGTGAATCAGGTTCCACCTTACGCTTTTTTATTCCTTTGGGAGCAAACCTTGGCTGTCCGTTGACCTTTATCGGTCACGGCAAGCTGGTATCGCGTCCTTTGCAGGCGTATTACGATATTTTGGATAAGCAGTTTGTGCAATATTTTAATGATAATGGCAATCTGCCGTTGACGGTTAACGGTCACCTGATGCCGGGTAAATTTGAACTGCCGGGCGATGTCAGCAGTCAGTTTGTCAGCGGTCTGCTTTTTGCTTTGCCGTTATTAAAGGGTGATTCCGAAATTGTCATTACTTCGCCGCTGGAATCTGCTTCTTATGTAGATATGACACTGAACTGCTTGGCGAAGTACGGTGTTAAAGTAGAAAATGTAGATGGTGCACATCGTCATTATCTTGTGCCCGGCAAGCAGCTTTTTAAAGCGCAGGACAGCAAGGTTGAGGGCGATTGGTCGCAGGCAGCCTTTTGGACTGTCGGCGGTGCTTTGGGCGCAGGCATTACGGCAAGCGGTGTTGACTTTGCTTCGCTGCAGGGTGATAAGGCTGTGGTAGAAATTATGCAGCGCATGGGTGCTGATATTGCCAAAACAGATGACAGCGTAACCGTAAACAGCGGCGCAACGCAGGCAACGATAATAGATGCTTCTAACTGTCCCGATATTATTCCTGTGCTTACAGTGCTGGCAGCAGTTAGTGAGGGAACGACGAAGATTATTAACGCAGGACGCCTGCGTATCAAGGAATGCGACAGACTGGCGGCTATGACGAGTGAATTAAATAAAATGGGCGCAGCTATTACGGAAGAACCGGAAGGTCTGACAATTACCGGCAAGCCGGAAGGATTGCGCGGCGGTGTAGAGGCAGATGCCTGGAACGATCATCGTATTGCCATGAGCCTGGCAATTGCCGCGCAGTGCTGCGCAGAACCGATTATATTAACCGGCGCAGGCAGTGTAAGCAAGTCTTATCCTGGCTTCTGGCAGGATTACCAAAGCGTAGGCGGAAAAATTGAGGTGCTGGCATGAGCGGAGTTTTTGGCATGAATATAAAAATGGCGATATACGGCGAATCGCACGGAAAATCCATCGGCGTAGTGCTGGATGGACTGCCGCCGGGACTGGCATTGGATGAAGCGGCGATTGCTGCCGAAATGGCGCGTCGTGCTCCCGGACAGAATGCGTTGAGCACAGCACGCAAGGAAAGCGATATGGTAGAAATCCAAAGCGGCTTCTTCAATGGCTTTACGACAGGTACACCGCTGTGCGCACGTATCGTCAACAGCGACCAGCATTCCAAGGATTACAGCATTCTGGCAGATAAAATGCGCCCAGGTCATGCGGATTACGCAGGCCATGTGCGTTATCAGGGCTTTAACGATTATCGCGGCGGCGGGCACTTTTCCGGTCGACTGACGGCACCGCTCGTTTTTGCCGGTGCTGTGGCCAAGCAGGCGCTGGCGCAGTACGGTATTGTTGTCGGTTCGCATATTCTGCAGATTAACGATATCAAAGAAGAGCGCTTCAATCCTATGGGTGTAAGGGATGCAGAATTAGCAGCGCTGCATACGAAAAAGTTTGCTGTTATGAATGACGCTGTCGGCGAAAAAATGCAGGAGCGCATTTTGCAGGCCAAGAGTGAGCTTAACAGTGTGGGCGGCGTAATTGAAGCCATTGCACTGCATTTGCCTGCGGGCATCGGCGCACCGTATTTTGATTCCGTGGAGAGCATGCTGAGCCATGCACTGTTTTCCGTGCCTGCTGTTAAAGGTGTAGAATTTGGCGATGGCTTTGGCTTTGCCGGACTGACGGGTGCCGAAGCGAATGATGCTTTGCATTACGCTGACGGCCAGGTGCAGGCGCTGACAAACCACAACGGCGGTATTACCGGCGGTATTACCAATGGCATGCCGTTGGTAGTGCGCGTGGCCATTAAGCCGACACCGTCGATTGCGCGCGAGCAGCAGACAGTGAGCCTTAAGGAGCAGGCTGATACAACGCTGGCAATTGTCGGCAGGCATGATCCATGTATTGTACAGCGTGCCGTACCTGTTATCGAAGCGGTGGTTGCGTGGACGCTGTGGGATTTACTTTTAGAAGCGAAGAAATGGGAGAAATAAGATGCAGGAGCTTGATTTAGAAAAAATCCGCCAAGAAATAGACAAGGTTGACCAGCAGCTGGCAGACGTATTGGAAAGCCGTTTGCACCTGGTAATGCAGGTGGCTGCCTATAAAAAATCCAAAGGACTGCCTGTTAAGGATAAAAACCGTGAGGCTAAGGTTATCGAAAAAGTAGCAGGCTTTTTGGAGAACAAGGAATATTCCGTGGCTGTGAAAAATATTATGCGCGGTATTATCGATCAGGCCTGCCTGTTGGAAGAAACTGCGCTGTCGGAAGCAAACGACAAAACCTATGAGGTTGCTTGCTTCGGTCCTGCAGGCTCCTTTACGCATCAGGCGTTAGAGGAATATTTTCATGGACGCCGCTACAATCGTCATCACTTCCAGACCTTTGAAGAAGTAATTTCCAGTATCAGCGATGGCACTATGGATTACGCCGTGCTGCCGATTGAAAATTCTTCGACAGGCGGTATTACCGAGGTATATGATTTGCTGCGCCAGTATGACTGCAGTATTGTAGGCGAGCAGTGCGTGAAGATAGAGCAAAACCTGTTAGGCTGTGAGGGTGCGTCGCTTGGCACGATTAAAACAGTGTACTCGCATCCTCAGGGCTTGAAGCAGTGCGCTGATTTTTTTCATGACTATCCGGATATAGAGAAAATTCCATATTTCAGTACCTCCAAGAGTGCGGAGGAGGTTGCCGAAAAGCAGGATGTAACCTTAGGTGCTATTGCCGGTAAGCAGGCAGCAGAGCTATATAATTTGAAGGTTATTGCGTCGGCCATCAATAGCAACAGCAACAATTATACCCGCTTTGTTATTATCGCCAAAAAACCGGAAATCGTAGCGAACGCAAATAAGATTACGCTGATTGTTGCCGTGAAGCACGAAACAGGCTCACTGTATAAAATGCTTGCCAGCTTCTACCATATGGGTCTGAATATGCTGAATCTGGAATCGCGTCCGATTGTCGGCAAAACTTGGGAATACTTTTTCTACATTGATGTCACCGGTAATTTGGCAGATCCGCTGGTTATTGATGTGATGGAAGAAATAAAATCGAAGAGCACCTATTGCAAGGTTCTTGGCAACTATCGTGCTTACGAGCGAAAGGAATAAACAGATGAAGCATTACGGACTTTTGGGCGGTAAGCTGGGACACAGCCTTTCACCGCAGATTCACGAGCTGTTTTTTAAATATACGGGTATCGAGGGCGATTATACGCTGCTGGAAACACCGCAGGAGGAATTGCCCAAACGTATGGAAGAGCTGCGTGCCAATTATGCGGGCAGCAATGTTACCATTCCACATAAATTGCATGTTATGCCGCTGTTGGACAGCATTACACGTGAGGCTAAGGCTATCGGCGCTGTAAATACGATTAAGTTCGATGAAAACGGTGCTGAAGGCTACAATACAGATTATTTTGGCTTTGGCAGAATGCTGGAATACAACAATATTGATGTGCGCGCTAAGCGTGTTGCGGTGCTAGGCACCGGCGGCGCTGCGCGTGCGGTTGTCAAATATATGGTTGATAAGCGTGTCGGCAAGCTGTATCTTGTTACGCGTGACGTTGCCCATGTTGATAAGGATTTCCTTAAGATTGCGCCTAAGTGTAAGTTTATTGATTATGACGGCCTGGCAGCTTTGACAGGTGATGTGGTTGTCAACTGTACACCTGTGGGCATGTATCCCAAGGTTAATGCTGCACCGGTTACGCCTGAGGAAATCAGCAATTTTGATGCTGCTGTAGATTTGATTTATAATCCTAAGCAGACATTGTTCTTGAAGCAGGCTGCCGAGGCGAAGATGCAGACTGTCAATGGTCTGTTCATGCTTGTGGCACAGGCTGTGGCTGCGCAGGAAATCTGGCAGGGCGAAAAATATGACAGCGAGCTTATCGTCAAAATCATGCAGGATTTGGAGCAGACGATATGAAAAACATCGTGCTGATTGGTATGCCGGGCTGCGGCAAAAGCACCTTTGGCAAGCGCATGGCGAAACGCTTACAGCTGCCGTTTTATGATGCCGATTCTGTCCTCGAAGAGCGTGAGCAGCTCACGATAAAGGCTTTCTTCGCGGAAAGCGAGGAAGCGTTTCGCGCAGCGGAAACGCGCACGCTGGCGTATCTGGCGGAATGTGACGGAGCTGTTATCGCAACAGGCGGAGGTGCCGTAAAGCGTGCGGAAAACATGGAGCTGCTGAAGCGCGGCGGTGTTGTGGTTTTTATCGACCGCAAACCGGAAAACATCATCGGCTGTATTGCCGGTGATGCGCGTCCGTTGCTTGCTGCCGATAAGCAGAAGCTTTATACTTTATATAATGAGCGTATTGCGCTGTACCGCCGATATGCGGATTATACTATTGACAATAACGGCGATTTCGGCAGAGTTCTGCATGAGCTGCTGAATATTGCCGTTAAGCTGGAGGGATAAAGATGCGTAAAATTTTAGTTTTAAATGGTCCTAACATTAATATGCTGGGCATCCGTGAAAAAAATATCTATGGCCGTGATGATTATGACAGCCTGTGTGCTTACATCCGTTCTGCGGCTGACCGCCTTGGCGTAGAGGTGGAGCTGCTGCAGAGCAATTATGAGGGCGATATAGTTACCGCTATTCAGAATGCTTACGGTCATTTTGACGGCATTGTTATTAATCCGGCGGCGTTTACGCATTACAGCGTAGCAATTTTGGACGCATTGAAGGCAGTAAATATTCCTGCTATAGAGGTGCATATCAGCAACATCCATCAGCGTGAGGAGTTCCGCCATCATTCTGTAACGGTGGCAGGCTGTGTCGGCCAGATTTGCGGCCTGGGCTTCGCCGGTTATGCGTTGGCAATGGAAGCGCTGAGTGTGTATGAAGCAAAATAATATATAATAATTTTGGTAAACAGTCTTCGTAGCTTTGCTTTCGGAGGCTGTTTTGTTATAATGATTATAGAGTAATATTTGCTGACAGAAGCAGTTTGGGCTGTTAAATTTTCATAATAGTAAGACAACGTTAAAATCATTTTTGGAGGTGACATTATGAGTAAACGTGTAGTAATCGTCGGCGGGGTGGCCGCCGGTATGAAAACGGCGGCGCGCTTGCGCAGGCTGGATGCCGAAGCAGAGATTATCGTGCTGGAACGCGGACCGCAGCTGAGCTATGGCGCATGCGGCTTCCCGTATTTTATCAGCGGTGAGGTTAAGAGCATGGACAGCTTTAACCATACACCGCAGGGAGCCTTGCGCGACAGTAATTATTTTGCGGCCGTGAAGGGCATTGACGCCCGCTGCGGCTGTAATGTGCAAAAAATAGACAGAGTGCAAAAATGCGTGCATTATATGGAAAAGGGAGAGCTGAAACAGCTGTCTTATGACGTGCTGGTGTTGGCAACTGGCAGTACGCCGGTGAAGCTTCCCTTGCCTAATGCTGATGCCGCAGGCATTCACAGCTTCTGGTTCCCGTGGGATGTTGAAGCGGTAGATAAGGAAATTGCCGAAGGCGGCGTTAAGGATGTAGTTATCATCGGCGCAGGCTTTATCGGTCTGGAGCTGGCAGAAGCTTTTGTGCGCCGCGGTTTGCATACCAGCGTTCTGGAACAGCAGGACAGACTGCTGCCGCAGTTGCTTGATGAGGATATGGCAGCACTGCTGCTGCGTGATACGAAAAATCCGTTGCTCGACATTTATCTGGAGGAAAGAGCAGGTGCCTTTACCGTAGAAAACGGTAAAGTTAGCGGAGTGCAGACAGATAAACGCGTAATTCCGGCACAGTTGGTTATCGTTGCCGTCGGCGTGCGTCCGAACGTGGAGCTGGCGCGCGAGGCCGGCCTTGTTATAGGTCCGAGCGGCTGTATTGCGGTTAACGAATACCTGCAGACAAGCGATGATGCAATTTATGCCGGAGGTGACTGTGCGGAAAACACTCATCGTGTCAGCGGAGCCAAGGTGTTTGTGCCTATGGGTTCTACCGCCAACAAGCATGGCCGCGTGATTGCGGATAATATCTGCGGAGCGCGGAAGCAATATCCCGGTGTCCTGGGGACTGCCGCCTGTCGCTTCTTTGCGCAGGAAGCTGGGGCAACTGGTTTGAACGAGCGGACTGCGCGGCAGGCCGGTATTGATTTTGCAAGCGCAATTGTACCAGGCTCTGACCGTTTAGGCTATATGCCGGGAGTAGGGCGCATTGTGCTGAAGCTGTTGGCGGAAAAGAGCAGCGGACGCGTATTGGGTGCGCAGGCTGTCGGAGCGAGCGTAGCGAAGCGCATTGATACATTGGCGGCGGCAATTTCTTTAGGTGCAACGCTGGAGGATTTGTCCGGACTTGATCTGGCTTATGCTCCGCCGTTTAATACGCCGATTGAGAATATCGCAACGGCAGCTAATGTCCTGCAAAATAAACTTGACGGCCAACTGCGCAGCATTAATCCTGTAGACTTTGAAAAGAACCGTACGCAGGAGGATTATTTATTCGTTGATGTACGCACGCCGGCAGAGGTAGCAGCTAAGCGTATTGCCGACATTCCGTCTAGAGTAAATCTGCCGCTTGATACCTTGCGGACAGCGGATATCAGCAAGATGGATAAAGAGCAGAAAATAGTTACAGCCTGTCAGATTGATTTGCGTGGCTACGAAGCGGAGGTTATCCTGCGCGCCCGTGGCTTCCGTGATGTTTACAGCCTGGAGGGCGGCATGAGCGGCTGGCCTTATGCAACGGAAAGCGATAATGACAGGAAGTGAGCGTTTTAATATTGTTATGCAAGGAGGAGAAAAGCATGAGTGAATTTAGCGAAAAAATGGGCATGGCAGCAGGTAACAATTTTAAGAGCGGTTATAACTGCTGCGAAGCGATTGTGGAAACCTTCCGCAAGGAGGCAGGCGTGAATATTGATGATAATGCATTCCGTCTGTGTTCCGGATTTGGCGGCGGCATTGGCCATGCGCGCGATTTGTGCGGTGCGATGGCAGGCTGTGTGATGGTCATCAGTACGCTGGCCGGCCGCAATCAGCCGAGCGAGAAGCCGTTGGCAGAAATTTATCCGTTAACGCTGGAATTTCATGAGCGCTTTGCTAAGGAATTCGGCTCCTGCGCTTGCGGTGATTTGATGCCCTACGAGTTTAATACGCGTGAGCATTTGAAAAACTGCTTGAAGCTGGTGAATAAGGTAGCGCAGCTCCTGGCTGTGTATTTGGAAGAAAAGGAACTGCTGAAGTAATAATGATAAGCTAAAAGGGACTGTCGCATAAGTAAAGCTTACTTGCGGTGACAGTCCCTTGGTTATTTTTTTCTATGTGTGAGAATACGTAAATATGCCAAAAGCAATAATAAAAAAATTGCGGAGCGCTTGTTGACGGCAAAAATAATTGGCTATCAAAACAAATTAATTGAAGTTTTTGCCGTCAACATGCTATACTGATATTAGAAATTCGTTGAAAATTTTTTGCAGGAGTGGGGCAAGGAAAATGGTTATCTGACGGATACCTGCCTTGCTGCGCAGGATAGATATAAGGCATATCTTGATTATTTTAGGATTGAGTATTAAAGCATCTTATATAGAGAAAATAATGATAAGAATTATGTGAAAGCGAGGCGATGCGTGTGTTAATGAATACAACTGAGTATCTCTCCATTATCGAAAATATCAAGAGCGAAATTAGGGCTGCACAGTACCGTGCAGCAGTTCATGCGAATGCAGATATGTTGCTCCTTTATCATGATATAGGTTGTGTGATTAATGAACATAAATCATGGGGCAACAAGTTTATTGACAATCTTGCCACTGATATTAGGATTGCTTTTCCAGAAAGTAAGGGATATTCGGTTCGTAATCTAAAATACATGGCAAAATTTGCTGAGATCTATCCAGATCGGGAATTTGTGCAGACAGTGTCTGCACAAATTCCGTGGTCCCATAATATTGCAATTTTGGAAAAAGTCAAAGACCCACAACAGCGTATATGGTACATTGAAAAAACGGCTGAAAATGGATGGTCTCACAATGTTTTGATTCATCAAATCGAAAGCGGTTTGTATCAGCGGCAGGTTCTGGCAGATAAAGTTACAAATTTTGATCACCGTTTACCGTCTCCGCAAAGTGAACTTGCGGTGCATACAATGAAAGACCCATATGTATTTGATTTTATTCCTTTCCGGGAGGATATGCTCGAACGGGATATTGAGCAGGTACTTGTTAGGGATGTCACAAAGCTCCTTCTGGAGCTTGGAACAGGGTTTGCTTTTCTGGGAAACCAGTATCACCTGAACGTAGGCGGTGATGATTTTTACATTGATTTGTTGTTCTATAACCTGAATCTTCGCTGTTATGTAGTTATCGAATTGAAAACCGGTGATTTCAAGCCGGAATATGCTGGTCAGCTAAACTTTTATCTGTCAGCCGTGGACGGCATTTTAAAAAAAGAGCAGGATAATCCGTCCATTGGTTTACTTCTGTGCAAAAGCAAAAACAATGTGGTTGCAGAATATTCACTCAAGGATATTTCAAAGCCGATTGGTGTAAGCGAATACAAAATAACCAGTAGCCTGCCGGATGATCTGGAAAAGCAACTGCCATCTGTTGAAGATATTCAGAAACGGATTAAATAAGTTACTGGCTAATTATCAGACTCTGGATTTACCTTGCCGATTTGAACGAGCAGGCGCAGGAGTGTTTGTCCCTGATTGTTGAGCAGATGAAGGTCGCTGAGGGCGTGACTGAGGAACTGAAAGCAGCAGACCAGATGGCCTGGATTCAAGCCATGAACAGTATCCACAATCGGGCAGAGGAAATTATTCTCCGAGAATTGGTCTATGGGGAGGATGTGGTATGAGAATCCTCGAAGAATTTTGGTATGGCAATATCGAGCCAACGGAATATGATACTTCATCCTGTAAGGAGTATAAGAAGCTACTGGAGCTGATCTGTAGGAACGAAGAAAAACTTCGAACCACCATGACTGACGAGCAGAAGGAACTGTTTGAGAGGTACACGGATTGCGTCTAGGAGTATCAGACCATTACTGATTGCTTGATGTTTCAGAAAAGCTTTAAGCTGGGCGTCAGGATGATGGCTGAGGTTATGGAAGATTAAAACTTAGAATCAGAGCTGGTCTTCCTTGACGGAGTCCGGTTCCTTGCTAAAACTGTATCTCAGATGCTTCAGATTGGAGAGTGACTATATGGAGAAGATTATCGTAAATATGATTCGATGCAAAAAGTGCGGTGATGTAATAGAAAGCACGCACCGTCACGATTTCAAGTTTTGCAAATGCGGTGCTGTGGCTGTCGATGGAGGGAAGGACTATTTGCGACGCTGCGGAAACCGTGAAGATTGGGAAGAACTAAGCGAATGCTCTGATTAATTATAATACAAATGGCATTTCAAAGAGAATTTACTTTATGATTAACATCTATTATTCAAAATACAAGAGAATTGGTTAAAAGCGTCCATCGTTATCTTGTGGTAATGTTGGGCGATTTTCTTGTTTTTGAGCGATTTGAATTGACTTTTTTTCTCACAAATGATATCATTATATCAAGATGTAATGATATCATTTGTACCGTCAAAGGAGGTGCGGTTTATTGAGCAATCGAACCAAACAAGTGCAGTTCAGAATGCCAGATGAACTGCACACAGAACTAAAAGCAGCACTGGCATACGACAGAAGTAGTTTTGCGGATTTTTTCAATAAAGCTGCTGAAGAGTACCTATCAAATCGTAAGGCAGACAAACAGAAAAAATCCAAGAGCAAAAATGGAGGAACTAAAAATGGCTAATGCAAAGGTAATTGTAATCCCCGAAGGGAAGATTTGTGACTATGTTGATGGTAAGTTCCGTAACGATACTCCGGAAGAGTACGTACGTCAGACTATTGAAAAAAGACTTGTTAACGAACATAAATATCTGCCTAAGCAGATTAGAATTGAATATATCCTGCAGTTGGGCTCGAGAAAACCTCGTGCAGATATTGTCATTTTTGACAAGGATTGCACCGAACAGACCCAGGAGAACATTAAAATTATCATTGAATGCAAGAAAGAGGCTGTTGAAGCACGTAATGCGAAAGATGGTGTCGAACAACTGAAGTCATATATGTCTGCGTGCCCTAATTGTGAGTGGGGTATGTGGACAAACGGTCGCCAGAAGGAAGTCTACCGTAAATACGTTAACGAAAAAGGTCAGATAGACTTTATGGACTATAACGACATCCCTTCGGCTGATGGTAATCTTGATGACATTAACCGTCCTAAGCGTAATACACTTAAAAATGCCTATGACGATAATCTGCTGTTTACTTTCAAAACCTGCCATAATCACATTTATGTGAATGACGGCTTGCAGAAACAGCCTGCATTTTTCGAATTGTTGAAAGTGATTTTCTGTAAAATCGAGGACGAAAGAAACATTCCTAAACCGTTGGAGTTCTATGCTACTTCGGAGGAACGCTCTAATCCCGATGGACAGTTAACGGTCAAGAAACGTATATCCAAGATTTTTGAACAGGTCAAAAACAAGAAGAAGTACAAGTTAATTTTTGACGCCAATGACGAAATTAAGTTGTCTCCTCGCAGTTTAGCTTATATCGTCAGTGAGCTACAGAAGTACAGTTTGCTTAACACCAACATTGATATCAAGGGTAAAGCGTACGAAGAAATTGTTGGAGCAAACCTGCGTGGCGATAGAGGCGAGTTCTTCACGCCCAGAAATGTTATGAAAATGGTCGTTGAGATGATTAATCCCGGTGTTGATGAAAAAGTTCTGGATAGTTCTTGCGGTACGGGTGGTTTCCTTGTGAATGCCATGACGCATGTAATTGAAAAGCTCGAAAAGCAATTTGAAGAAGAACTTGGTATGCCGAAAAACGAGTGGAACAATGAGGCAATCAACACTTTCAGAGATCGTGTATCTGACATGGCGAAATAAAATTATTTTGGATTCGATATTAATCCGGATCTCGTTAAGGCAACGAAGATGAATATGGTTATGAACAATGATGGCAGCGGTAATATATTACAATCCAACTCTCTGTTGCCACCGCACGAATGGACAGAGGATTTCCGCTCTAACTTGGCAGAAGCATTAAGTATCGATAAATCCACGATTCGCAATCATAAAACGATAGATTTCTTCGATGTGATTGTGACAAACCCGCCTTTTGGCAGCAAAATTCCGATCAAAGACAAGGCTATTCTGGAGCAATTTGAATTGGCACATGTCTGGGAAAATGATAAGAAAACCAATACTTGGAAAATGACGGATCGCCTGCAAGCATCAGTCCCTCCGGAAATTCTATTTGTAGAACGATGCACTCAACTGCTTGTTCCTGGTGGTCGTATGGGCATAGTCCTTCCTGATAATATTCTGGGTGCGCCGGGTCTTGGCTATATTCGAGAGTGGCTTATCAAGAATCATAGAATCATTGCCAGTGTAGACCTTCACGTGGATACTTTCCAGCCCCGAAATGGGACTCAGACCTCGGTGCTGTTCCTTCAGAAGAAAACGCAGGAGCAAAAAGATATCGAGGAAAAGAGCGGTGTGATGGCTGACTACAATATTTTTATGGCTATGGTAGAAAAAGTTGGTCACGATAAGCGTGGCAATCCCATTTTTAAGCGAGACAAAGAAGGAAACGAGATACTTGTTCCTGATACAAATAGCGTTTTCGTACTCGGTGTAACCGGCGAAGGCGATCGCTTTGTATCTCACGAGCAAAAGAGAAAAGTTGAAGACGACCAGACTCCAGATGTGCCTGTCATCTTTGCAGAATGGAAAGTCAAGGAGGGATTGGCATGGTAAATGATAATTTGGCATATCAAATTGCGGAAACTCCCAAATGTGAAATCGTGATTGATGAGGCACCGGTTAAATGGTGCACTGTATCACTCTCAGAAATCATCGAGCGAGGGAAACGCTTAGAGGCAAGCGTTTATGATGTCGAAGCAAAACAAGCACGAGAAATCATTGCAGATGCTAAATACCCTCTTACTACGCTTGGTGGCGCAGATGGGATGACGACATCTTATACTGGCGCACGATTCAAACGAATCTGGGTTGAAAAATCTGATTATCCTATTTATCAACCTTCAACGATCATGGATATAAAACCGTCTCCGGACGGATATATTTCCGCAGTAACCGATACAGATATTGATGCATTGCGAGTATCGAAAGGTCAGGTCCTCATGACTTGTTCTGGTACAATCGGAAAAGTGTCTTTTGTTTCGGATACGATAGATAATTTGATTTTCAGCCATGATCTTTTGCGCATCAACTGTAAAAAGCCGAGTGATGCAGGGTATGTATATGCATATTTAAAGAGCAAGGTCGGAAATAAAATTCTATTGACAAATAGCTATGGTGCAGTTATTACCCATATCGAACCAGAACATCTTGCAACCGTTCCAATTCCGGATGCACCAGATGCATTGAAATTGAAAATTGGAAATCTTGTTATTCAATCTTATACTCTTCGTGACGAATCGAATACCTTAATTGATGAAGCAACTAAGTTACTAATTGAAGAACTGAAGTTGCCTGCGATTGATAATTTTGAAGTTGATTGCTTTAAAAAGGATGCGCCGGTAGAAACATTCAATGTCAAATTAAGTGAGATGAATTATCGTTTGGATGCCTCATACCATCTTCCGATTGTTGATGCAATTGTTGAGCATATAAAAAAATATGCAGCGGAAGTTACATCTATCAGAGATAAACGAATCAGTAGTGCGGTTATTTTGCCTGGACGATTCAAACGAGTTTATGTTGAGGAAGGACATGGTTATGCGTTATTTGGTGGAAAGCAAATTCACACATTGGATCCTTCAGGGAAAAAATACTTGTCCAAGTCGAAACATGACGAGCGAATTTCTAAAGAATTGCTGATCGAGGAAAACACTACTCTGATTACACGAAGCGGTACAATCGGAAAAGTTGCACTGGTTCCTAAGCACTGGGCGAATTGGATTGCAAGCGAACACATTATCAGAGTGGTACCTGCGTCGCAAGATGTAGCTGGATACAATTACATCTTCTTGCTTTCCGATTATGGCCGGGTATTAATTCAACGCTATACTTATGGTGCAGTTGTCGATGAAATTGATAATGGACATGTAAGTGATATTCCGATTCCGTTACTTAAAAACCATGATGTCCAGAAAAGAATAAATGATCTTGCGCTTGAAGCAAATAAAAAGCGTTATGAGGCCTATAAGTTAGAACAGAAGGCTTTGGAAATTATGGACGAAGAAGTCATTTATGCAAAGTGAGGTGAGCCGGGATGCCAGGATACAAAGACTGGATAGATGCTATTGACATAAAAGTCGACTATTTTTCTGCATTTATGAAAGCTTGGATTGCCTTCAATGCGTGGTATAACTTTAGCGGTGAAGTTAGAGGAAAAAACGACAAAGAATGTATCGAGTACGTTGCAAGTCAATCAAACAGATTTAAGACCTATACCATGAATCTGATCAATGCAGAGGATTCAGATGGTAGCGCATATAGAGAGAATATTGCAAAGCTACATGGTTCCCTGTTGAATGCAGCAATTACTACTCAGGAGTACAGAGGAGTTCGGCAGTCTGTTTCATTTGCTGAAGTGGCGGTAAAAAACGCAAACACGCTTAAACGAAAAGATTACTACCAGCACCATTATGAATGTTCCAGAGCACATGGAAAAACAAAGACGGTAGTTACAGTAAAAGCTACAGGTGCTTCAATATTTTGTTTTGAACAAGATGGATATGATATTGATGTATTGAGGCAGCAATCTGACTTTATTGCCTTGACCCAGAGACAACAGAGACAGTGCGAGGAATGCTACAGGGCACTGACTCCGTATCGCATTACCAGCATTCTTGCATCGGAACAAACCACAAAACAAATTGGAGCATATAATTTTGTGAATGATGCCGGAAAGATTAGTGAAGCTATTGTAATCATATTGTACATGCTTCGGTGCTGCCTTGCCCACGGTGATATATCACCTGACGAGTCAGCAAATGAAGTGTATAAATACGCATATGAAGTGTTGTGTGCGCCGCTGAAGAAACTGAAATAATAATGAAGCCTCCGTTGGTTTTGATTCCAGCGGAGGTTTCATTATGTGCGCCCAGCATGGGCGATAACTAGGTGGTGAAAGTCCACTACGCGCTCGGTAGCAGGAAGCGTTAGCCGAAGGCAAGGGTGTCCATCGTGAGGTGGAATCTGAAGGAAGCCGGATACTGTTGCGGAAATCAACAGTGGGCAAAGTTCTGAGCCGACGAACAGAAACTTTATATAAGGCGTTCGTTACAACACCCATGTAGGCTATCGATTTGTTTTGAATCTGGTCAAGAAAGAGGATTTCGGCTACCGCAAAATCAGCACTGTCAAAGTATCGGATGCGAAACAGTGGTTTGCGAAGCTGCAAAAGGATGGCAGAGGTTTTAGCACCATCAGCAGTGTACGAGGTGTTATCAAACCCGCATTTCAGATGGCGTGCGATGAGGATGCCGTCAGAAAGAATCCGTTCATCTTCAAGTTGACGGATGTGGTGGTCAATGATACGGTGCCGAGAGCTGCACTCACTGAGGAACACTTGGAAATCTGGATGAATTTTATTGAGAAAGACAATACCTACTGCAAATACTATGATGAATTTGTGGTGCTTCTGGAAACCGGTATGAGAGTCAGCGAGTTTTGCGGTCTGACCCGAAAAGATCTGGATTTTAAAAATCGTAGAATTCGTGTGGATCATCAGCTGATTCGTGAGCGTGGCGGAAAATACTATGTTGAGGAAACCAAGACAAGCAGCGGCCGCCGCTTCCTGCCGATGAACGAAACGGTGTATGACTCTTTGAAGAAGATGCTGGAGCGCCGCCCTAAGGTCAAGGCATAACCTATGGTAGACGGTTACAGAGGCTTAATCATGCTGGACAAGAACGGTAATCCGAAAGTAGCATTACACATCGAAAATGAGACACGTTGGGCGATGGAGAAGTACAAGACTTCCGGATAGCCCTATGCTACACATCACTCCTCGTGTGTTCAGACACATCTTCTGCATTGACTATGCAAACGACGGCATGGACATTAAAAAACTTCAGTACCTGATGGGTCACTCGGATGCGGATGTGACACTGAATGTTTACACTCACGCAAGCTATGCACACGCTGTGGAGCAGATGGCGGAAATTTCATAGTTCCGCCATTCCCCTGAAATGAAAAAAGACCGGGGTTTTGCTGTTGGATAAACAGCAAGTATGGTGGCAGCAGCTTAAGGTTACTACACCATTTACTACACCACTTGGTGGTGTAGTTACATAGATTTATAGAGACTTATGAAGAATTTAAGAAAAACTGAAAGTCCGAAAATCCTATAATATCAACATTTTTGAGACTTATGGAGGGATATAGAGACTATGCATAAAATTCTCTTTATCTGCCATGGCAACATTTGCCGGTCCCCAATGGCAGAATTTTTATTGAAGGACATTGTAAAAAAACGCGGCATTGCCGCAGAGTTTGAAATTGCGTCGGCAGCAACGAGCAGGGAAGAAATTGGCAATCCCGTGCATCACGGCACGCGTAATAAGCTGGCGCAGCTCGGCATCAGCGTGGCAGGTAAGCATGCGGTACAGGTAACAAAGTGTGACTACGAATATTATGATTTACTTCTGGTGATGGACAGCAATAATATACGTAATTTGCGTAGAGTCATCGGTGTAGATACGCAGGATAAGGTACACCTGCTTTTGGATTACACCGGTCGCAAAGGTGCAAGCATTGCTGACCCTTGGTATACGGGTGACTTTGAAGTAACCTATAAAGATATTATGGAAGGTCTGGATGGCTTACTGAAGTATCTGAAATGTTAAAACAAACAAAATTCCGTGTAAACCGTTAACAAGTTAACATAATTTACCATAAAAATAGATAGAGTTAAGCAAAAGCTATATTTTTCTTGTTTGTTTTGGACTGTGGTGCTACAATAAGTGTTACGGTAAAATAATATAGTTTCCAATGAAGAGAGGTTTTTAAACATGAAATTCGCAACACGTATGGAGCGTATGCAAGCTTCTGAAATCCGCGAGCTGTTAAAATTAACTGCTCAGCCTGATATTATTTCCTTTGCCGGCGGTCTGCCTGCACCGGAGCTGTTCCCTGTAGAAGAAATTGCCAAGGTTTCTCATGACCTGGTACTGAAGGAAGGTCGTCAACTGCTGCAATATGCAACTACTGAAGGCCGTCCGTCCCTGCGTGCAAAAATTGCTAAACGCATGGCTGATAAATACCACACCAATGTTGATCCTGATGACATTCTGATTACCACCGGTTCTCAACAATGTCTGGACTTCGCAGGCAAGCTGTTCCTGGATCCCGGCGACGTTGTTCTGTGCGAAAGCCCGTCCTACCTCGGCGCTTTGAACGCATTCAATGCTTACCAACCGAAATTTGTTGAGGTTCCGACCGATAACGGTGGTCTGATTCCGGAAGAATTGGACAAAATCCTGGAAACCACTCCGAACTGCAAATTTATCTATGTAATTCCTGACTTCCAAAACCCGACCGGTCGTACCTGGTCCATGGAACGTCGTCAAAAATTCATGGAAGTTGTTAACAAACACAACCTGCCTGTACTCGAAGATAATCCGTACGGCGAACTGCGCTATGAAGGTACTATTCTGCCGTCCCTGAAATCTATGGATACCAAAGGCCTGGTTATGTTCCTGGGCACCTTCTCCAAAATCTTCTGCCCGGGCCTGCGTCTTGGCTGGATCGCTGCAGAGCACAGCCTGCTGAGCGAGTTTGTAAAAATCAAACAAAGTGCTGACCTGCACACATCTAACTTTGACCAAGGCGTTGCAGATGCTTACATGGAACAATATGATCTTGACGAGCACGTTAAAGAAATCGTTGCTCTGTACAAACATCGTCGCGATTTGATTCTTGAATCCATGGAGAAATACTTCCCGGCTGGCACCGAATGGACTCATCCGGAAGGTGGTCTGTTCCTGTGGCTGACCTTCCCTGAAGGCGTAAGCGCACGCAAAGTATTCAACAAATGCATCGAGATGAAGGTTGCCGGCGTTATCGGTGATGCTTTCTATCCGAACCAAAAGACTGACCGCAGCATGCGTATCAACTACTCCAATATGCCGGATGACCGCATTGTTGAAGGTATCCAACGTATGGCTAAAGCAATCAAAGAGTGCATGTAATTCTTTGACGGCTTAAGCTGTCTTGTAAATTTTACAGCTGATAAAAATTTAACCCCTGCAGAAAAATTTCTGCAGGGGTATTTTGTATATATGCTGTTTTATGCTTTAGCAGCCTTTAAGGTTCTTTCGAACAGAATGTATAAAACTCCGGCAGCCTCGTCACTGAATTTAAAGATACTGTCGGTACCATCGGTGTGATGGAAGGTTACAATGTTGATGCCGTCAAAATCAGCACCGCTGAGAACGTTGAGCGGAATGTGGAAGGCGTTTTTCTTACCAATGTAAACTAAACGTTGGTTAGTAAGGAAGAACATGCCAAGCTCTTCAATAATAGTCATTTCCTCGGTGAATTTGGGATGCTCGATTTTTTCGCCCTTAAAGGCAACGGTTTCATCAATGCGTAATTTGCGTGTCAGCTCATAGTAATTGTCCTCGCGTTCTATCATTTTATTTTGGCAAAGGCCGCAGTTGGTATAGGCGTGGCAGATTTCGCCAGGGTTGAGCGGGAAGGCATCCTGCTTGATATCGCCTAAAGGCATATGCTCTGCATTCCACAGGCTGCGGTATTTTTCCAGAGCGCTGACAATATTATTCTTTAATTCATATGGGATATCCAGAGTTGCGCAGTCGGCACGCAGGGCAGCTTCTTCATCCGGAGTATAGCGCTGTGCACTGCTGATTTCGTCAAACTTCTGATTGAAGTGAGACTGGAAAACCTGCTTGCGCATGGAAAGGCTGTCTTCGTAGTCATAGCCGAATAAGTCGTTTAATTGTTTGATATCCAGATTTTCGGTGCCTGCAAGCAAATCGCGGCAGCGGACAAAATAAGCAGCTGTTTTTGCTGCCTTATCAGCCTGCTTTGCCAGATGCGGCGGCAGCTCCAAAATTTCAGCTAAGTGTGCAAGCTGCGCCCAAAGGCTGTCTTCTTTATTTTGTACTTCAGTGAAGATAACATCTGCCAGCTTGCGGTAAATGCCGCTGCGCTGGTTAAAATTATCATCATTGAATTTTACGCCCCATTTTTTCAGAGCGTGATGTACATCATCGGCACTGACAGCCAAAGCGTCGGGTGCTGCAGCCAACAGATTGTTGAGCTCCTTCCAGCCGTTTTCGGTAGGCTTGCTGCCGAATATTTTTGATAAAAAGCCGCATTCTTCTAATTCTTGCATGCTATAAGGTTTCAAATTCTGCACTCTCCTTTACAGGCTTAAAGTCTGCATTTTGATTTTTACGCTGATAAAGTTGCCAGCGGTTTATTTTATCGCTAACAATACGAATTTAATCTAAACAATATTATACGCTAAAAGTGTATCTATTGTCTAGAAAGAAAAAGCTTCGGCATTTATCTGCTGTGACTATCTGCCTGCGTTGTGTTATAATAGCAATTAGGGAGATGAGAGGGAGATAAAATGTCAATACAAGCTTTTACTTCTGACAACAAAAGCAGCTGGAAGGCAAATTTGCCTGTATTGTGGCTGGGGGTATTTTTATGCTGTGCCAGCTATACTATGTGCATACCGTTTTTGCCTGTTTATCTGCTGCGCGAGCTGCATGTTGCTCAACCTGATGTTAACTTCTGGGCAGGTATTACCTTTGCCGTAACCTTTATGGGTTCTGCCGTGATGGCACCTTATTGGGGCGCTTTGGCTGACCATGTCGGGCAGAGAAAGATGGCGATTCGCGCCGGCTATGGTTTGGCGCTGACCTATTTCCTGACCGGCGTCTGTCAGGATGTCTATCAGCTTCTGCTTGTGCGTATTGTGTGTGGTGTTGTTGCCGGCTTTGTGCCTGCCTGTATGTCGATGGCGTCTTCATCCTTGCCGGAGGAGCGCATAGGCTGGGGTATGGGACTGATGCAGACTGCGGTAGCCAGCGGCACAATCATGGGACCGTTGATGGGCGGTTATCTGAGCAGCTGGTTTGGCATGCGTGCTTCGTTTTATGTAGGCAGTCTGGCCTTGTTTATTGCAACTAGTGCCGTAGTGTTTATCGTTAAGGATATGTCCGTACTGAATAAGGGCGCGCGCGAAGCAAGTAATCTGCTGGCTGATTTAAAGAATGCTTTGCATAACAAGGGCCTGTTGTATATAATGGCTATGTTCTTTGTGGTGCAGACCTGCGTAATGCTGATTCAGCCGCTGATTACATTGTACGTAGGCGAGCTGATGCATGATATGGGTGATGCTGCTATCAAGATGTCCGGTGTTGTTTTCTCGCTGTCCGGTATTACCGGTATTCTGGCGGCACCGTTTTGGGGAAAACGCGGCCAACGCTTCGGTTATGTGCGCGTATTCTGCATTGTAACCTTTATTGCCGGTTTTATTAACCTTTTCCAGGTGTTCATCAATACTGTGTGGCAGTTTGCGGCCATCCAGTTTGTTTACGGCCTGTTCCTGGCAGGTGCTGTGCCTAATATCAATGCTAACCTGACGCGTGTTACTGCTGCTAATATGCGCGGTAAGGCCTTTGGCCTGGTTACGAGCGCGCAGCAGTTTGGCGGTGTTGTAGGACCGCTTGTTGGCGGTGCCTTGGGCAGCTTTATGAGCTCGCGTTATGTGCTTGTGTTTGCCGGTTGCGTGCTTATGGCCTTAGCTTTGTATTCGTACTTTACGCGTGTGCGCGGAGTGGAGCAGGAAGCTGCAAGCTAAAAGTTTATACATATAAAATAAAAGACCGTTGCTGCAGGAAAATGCGGCAACGGTTTTGTTTTGGAAAAAACATTATGGAGTGCTTTTTAATCTTTCGGTTTAGCAGTCAGCCATTGGCGTTTTTGCTCACTTTGCGGGAAAAGCTGGTGGTCAAACCACATATAGAAGAAGCGTTCTGCCGGTACAATGCTGTAGCCGTCCTGCAGATGGTCGGTGGTGTCATAGGGATCTGCCATAATAAGCACATCGTCACTTTGGTGTGCAGTGCCCATGCTGTCGTAACCGATAATGACGCGCCAATGCCCGCCCCAATCGACGTTTTCTACAATAATAGGGGTATTATGTTTCAGATTGCTCTCGACAAATTTAAGGAAATCCTTATAGTTGTCAGGAGTTTTATCTTTGATGGAGGAATGGAACTCCCAACCGATTTTTTCAAAGTAGTTTACCATGCCCTTGGTGTTGGTGCCGACGGTTTTGCTGCTGCCCATGATTTTGGCAACGGCCAGCTCATCATCAAGCGTCTTGCCCTTGTAATATTTTACAACCATATTTGCAGCGGCAGGACCGCAGGTATAATGAGTTATTTGCTGTGTAGTGGCAAATTTCGGCAAAATAGTAAGATGCTCGTCAGATTGCATATTATAAAAATCAGGATGTTTAAAATAGGGTGAATCCTTGATATCGTGCTTGCCTACGAATTGTGCGGCACCGGCTGCAGGTGTGCTTCCGGGAGTGCCGATGGGCATAGGGGATTGCTGCAAAAGATAATTAAGGCCGCCTAAAATTATTAGCAGGCAAACAATGGCCAGTAAAATGCGTTTTGTTTTCATAGCTGCTCTCCTAAACTGAGTGTAGTTTTACGCTTAAGATGCTTATGGACTGCTGTGAGCAAAGCTTCTTTTTCGTTGGGAAGATTGCCGGATTGTACGCGTTCCAGCAGGTAGGTAAGAATATTTTTGATTTCATGCTGAGGAATAATTTGCAGAAGCTCGCGTCCGCCGATGGCAAGATCCTTGGTGCATACGGGCATGCGTGTGCGTACCAGCTCCACAACCTGACGCCCTAAGAGGCGACCTTCGGCCATCAGCTGTTCGTTCTCGCGGGCATGGGTTGCTCCCATATCCGCAAGAAAAACCTCGACCAGCAGACTGTAGGCTTGTGTCAGCTCTGCCTGCGTACGGAAGCCGGAGTTGGCGGCTTCGCTGCGCACCCAGCGCAGCAGGGTGCGCTCGCCGGTGAGCAGCATAGGCGCGAAGCGCATATGCTGCGCTACCAGCCAGGTAACCAAATGTACGAAGCTGTTGTTGTAGCCAAGGCGTGTCAGGATAGTTTTAGCCATTTTTGCGCTTTCTGCTTCGTGTCCGGGATCGCTTGGCTGCCCTTCCTTGTTCAGCTTGCGGACATTCGGCAAGCCCTTGCCCAGATCGTGCAGCACTAACGCCCAACGGATGGTTAAATCACGCGGGCTGTTGTCGAGTGCCAGCAGTGTGTGCTCCCAGGTGTCATATAAATGAAAGCGTGGATTTTGGTGCAGACCTAAAAGATGCAGTGCTTCCGGCAGAATGGGAATGACAGTATCGTTGCCGTTTTCGCGGGCATGACAGTTTGCACCTAAAAGGCCTGTTGCCATCATCAGCATCAGGCCCTTGCCGGCATATTCAGATGTAAGGAGCTTTTCCAGCTCCTTGCGTACACGCTCTAACGAAAGTCCGGCGCAGCGTTCAACCGGAAAGCTGTAGCCATGCGGCAGGTAGTAGGGCGTGTTCGGCGCACCGCAGGCAGGCAGTGCTTCGCAGCCTGTCTGCTCGTATGTAAAGCCGAGCTGTGCTACAAAGCGGCAGGCACGCAGCATACGCAGCGCATCCTCATGAAAGCGTTGCTTAGCATTACCTACAGTGCGTAAAATTTTCTGCTGTAAATCCTGCTGACCGCCAAAGTAGTCATACAATGTGCCGTCCAGTGATAGCGCCATAGCGTTGACAGTAAAATCGCGACGGCTCAAATCCTCGCGCAGACTGCTGCAAAACCACGTTGCAGCGGGGCGATGCATATCGTCATCATTATAGCGTTCGCCGCGGAAGGTTGTTACTTCGGTAGCAACGCCGTCGATAACAATGACTACACAGCCGAAATTATGGCCTAATTGGTCAACGGTCTTCCAATCATTTTGCTTGCAAACTGCCAAAACCTGCTCAGGCAGAGCATTGGTGGTGATATCGTAATCATCCGGTGATTTACCCAAAAGCAGATCGCGTACTGCGCCGCCGACAAGATATGCTTCATAGCCGGCAGCGTTCAAAGCAGACAGTATTTTTTTTGTATAACTGGGAAAAAATAAATCAGGCATTTTACAAATCTCCTGTCGGCTTAGTATTCTATACCGTCATCCTTGAGGCGGTAGTCTACATTAATACCGAAATACTCCCAAAGAATTTCCTTGAGCTCGGCACCGGTGTTGATTTTATAGCGGTACTTAACGCGACCGCCGAGGTAAAATTTTAAATAGTTACCGCGGATGGTAATATTGCAGTCCTCGCGGAAAATAGAAAGCTTTTTGCTTTTGATAAACGGTGAGTCTGGATGTGCGTCGCACCAGAAGCTGGCGGTAATAAAGTCTTTGTCTATCTGCGGCTCTTCGGTAAAGCCAAAGAGGCGTTTCCAAATTTTACCGCGTTCCTTCTGCCAAAGCAGCCAGCCCCAAAATTCACTGCGGGTGAACTTGTATTGGCTGATGCCGTCGCTTTGAATCAGTCCATCAACAATTTCCAACGGTACACGCGGACTTTCGCTGTTTACGCCGACATCGGTCAGATAACGCTTCTCGCCGAGCGTTACGCACATTACGCGGTGGCGGCGCAGCTGGTAGGTTTCCATTTTATCGATAAAACGGGCGGAATAGCTGGTCACCTCAAAGCTCAGGGATTCCAAAAGCCAGTTGTACAAACCATTCAGCTCAAAGCAGATGCCGCCGCGGTTATGCATGATAACCTTATTGAACATATCCTGGCGTTTGAGCGAGGTAATTTTGCCGTTTAGACAGTCAAAATTTTCATAGGGAATATATTTGAGGTGCGCGTCCTGCAATTTAGTCAGGGTTGCTAAATTAACAGTTGGCTCAAAGTCATTGAGCTGCAGCTTGCGCAGGTATTGTTGTATTTGCAGCTTCTTCATCGGCCGTCCGTTGATATCTGCATAATTTGGCAAAGCAATCATCTCCATAATGTAATTTTCACAGCGTTGGTACAGCTATGAAAATTGTCTAATCTTCTCTCAATTATTTATTGTAACATTTATTTTGCAGGAAATAAACTATTTTGCTTTAAAGAGTGGGAATAGCATAGTCTATATCTGCACAGAGGCGATAATAAAAAGACTATTCCTGTATGGAATAATTTTAATGCTAAACAAGAATAAGATAAACAAAACTACCGTTTTACAAAGTAATTCCTAAGTGTTATTATATAAATGGCGATTCTGTTATATTTAATATTACCGTTGTTACACTCTCAAATACACTCTCAAATAAATTTTTTGGAGGTTTCCGATGGCTCTGTTATCCTTGGGTTTTTTACTGCTGGCGATAATGCTTGGTTTTATCCGTAAGATGAATACTGGTCTTTTGTGCATAGCTTTTGCCTTGCTTTTGGGACGTATGGCAGGCATCAGTGATGCAGAAATTATTAAAGGCTTCAATGCTTCTTTGTTTCTTATGCTTTTGGGTGTAACCTATTTGTTCAGTCTGGCACAGATTAACGGCAGTCTGGATTTGCTGGCACAGAAGGTAATTTCCTTGGCGGGCAAGCGTGTTTATCTGATTCCGGTCATCATTTATGTATTCTCGATTATACTTGCCGCGCTTGGCCCAGGCTCCGTGCCGACTATGGCGATAATGATGGTTTTTTCTATGTCCTTGGCTGCGGAAATGAAAATAAGTCCTGTGCTGCTTTCAACCTTAACGGTTTTGGGTTCTTGCGCCGGTGGTTTATCACCGCTTGCTGCTACCGGCATTATCGGTGCGAATCTGTGCGCAGAGTTTGGCTTAACCGGTATTGAAAATGATTTTCTTATGAATGGCATTCTTTCCTTTACTATTTATGCTGTTATTGTCTACATTTTATTGGGTGGTTATAAGCTGCGTTCAGCCGCTGCGGAGCAGAAAAAAGAAGTTCCCTGCTTTAACAAAAGGCAGCTGACGACTATTGCCGGTATTGTAGTGATGGTGCTTATGGTTATGCTTTTGCGAATTAACGTCGGACTGGTCAGCTTTGCAGTTGCTGCAGTATTGTCCTTTTTACGTGTTTCCGATGAGAGCAAAGCTATCAGGCACATTCCTTGGAATACGCTGCTGCTGATTACCGGTGTCGGTGTTTTGATGCAGCTGATTATAGATCTCGGCGGTATTGAGGTGCTTTCCAATGTGCTTGTTTCGCTGATGAGCGCTAAAAGTGCTGCAGCGGTTATGGGCCTTACCTCCGGAATTATGAGCTGGTTCAGCTCAAGCAGCGGTGTTGTTATGCCTACGCTGCTGCCGACTGTGCCGCATGTTGCCCAGCAGCTTGGCGGGGTGAATGAGTTCGAATTGGCTTCCTCGATTACAACGATTTCACATGTCGCTGCCATCAGTCCGCTTTCTACAGGCGGTGCGTTGGCGTTGGCAGCATATGCTTCGGCCGCTAATGCTAATCAGAAGCAGCAGCAGAATCTTTTTATGAAAATGTTCGGTGTTTCTGCACTGGGTGTTTCTGTTTTGTGTATCTTCTCTTATTTCGGTATGTTTCACTGGCTGCTGTGAGATAAAAATTTTATAATAATATTTTGGTCTTCGTGCATATTCGTATGTGTGCGAAGACTTTTTTGTTGCAGCAAGCATAAAAAATGCACGTTAATTACAGTAATACCAAAAAGCCGCCAGCTCAGAGAACAATCTCCTGAATGGGCGGCTTTTTGTGTGCCTTACGGCACCATAATAAATTCTACGATAAACACAACGGCGCAGCAGCAGCAAGCCACATGAAAAAGGCTCATGCCGCGCCAGGCGGTGGCAACGCCGACGCCGAGGGCAAGAGCACCTGCAGCAGGTGTTTGTGTTTCCTGCAGGATAGCAGGAAAGGTCATTACTGCGAGAGTCGTGTAGGGGACATAATATAAAAAGGAACGGATGAAGGGATTCTTGATTTCCTTACGGATGAGTGTTAGCGGAAGCACGCGGATAGCGTAGGTAACAATTGCCATGACTGCAATATAAATGTAAATATTGTGTTCCATGTGCTAGTCCTCCTTTTGCTGGGATTGTACCGGCCTGAACCAGGCTGCAGCCGCTGCGATGACTACAGTGAGGATAATGGTACGTGTACCGCCGGTAAGCTGTGCCAACGGCTGCAGATATGCTGCTGCGAAGCTGGCGACGAAGCTTGTGATTACAACAGTGAGAATGATACGGCTTTCGCGTGCAGGGGGAATGATAATAGCAAGGAACATACCAAACAGTGCTACGCTCAGTGCGCTGACAATGCGTTCTGGCAGCGCTGCACCGGCGATAATGCCGCTGGCTGTACCAATCGACCATCCAGGAATTGCTACGGCCATACCGCCATAGTAATAGTATGGATTCAAAACACCGGGACGGGAGATGGCGATACCGAAAAGCTCATCCGTTACAGCGAAGGCCATAGCCAGACGATGTATAAAGCCTTGTTCACTGCTGAGCCTTTGGCTCAGCGCGCAGCTCATCAGCATGTAGCGTGCATTGGCGATAAGGGTTACAAGCGCTATTTCGGTATAGCTGGCGTTTTGACCTATGAGGGTAATAGCGGCAAATTCACCGGCTGAAGTGTTGTTGAGCAGGCTTGTCAGAAAGCCTTGGAATACAGAAAGACCGGATGTGCGGCAAATAATTCCCAGAGAAAAGGCTACGGCAAAATACCCCAATCCTATGGGAATAGCATCGTGTAAGCCTTGACGGAAGGCCGCAGCATTGCTTAAAGCATTATTAGTATATACAGAATCAATATTTTTAGTTGAAATTTGCATCATAATACACCACAACAATCGCAAGAAAATCCAAAAAACAAAAAAATCAAAATATAATAGTGCCTAAATGTTGGAAAATTTACCCGTAAGCCCCAAACGGAAGGCTTACGGGTAGAAATGCTTTGGTAAACGCTGAGGGGATGGCGTTATACCGGGAATGTTTATTTAAGCAGTTCCTGAGCAACAAGATGTCCCATTTCAGAGGTAGAAACCTTCTTCAGACCTTCTGCATAAAGGTCAGGCGTGCGGTAACCTTGCTCCATAACTGCGTCAACAGCTGCTTCCATAGCGTCTGCTGCTTCGTTTTGGTTCAGGGAGTAACGCAGCATCATAGCAACACTGAGGATGGTTGCCAGCGGGTTAGCAATGCCCTGACCGGCAATGTCCGGTGCGCTGCCGTGGATAGGCTCGTACATGCCGGTGCCGTCGCCGAGGCTGGCGCTCGGAAGCAGGCCGATGCTGCCTGCGATGGTGCTTGCTTCATCACTGAGAATATCGCCAAAGATATTGTTGGTCAAAATAACGTCAAACTGCTTCGGATTCAGCACTAACTGCATAGCGCAGTTGTCAACATAGAAGTTGTTCAGCTCGACTTCAGGATAATCCTTAGCCTGCATTTCGGCAACAATTTTACGCCACATACGGCTGGAGCCCAGTACGTTGGCTTTGTCAACGCTGGTTACTTTACCGCGGCGTTTTTTGGCAGCTTCAAAAGCAAAACGGGCAATGCGTTCTACCTCCGGACGGGTGTAAAGCTCAATGTCGCTTGCTTCCTCAATGCCGTCAGCATTGAGGTGTGCTTCGTTGTGTTCACCGAAGTAGATGCCGCCGGTAAGCTCGCGTACGATTAAAAGGTCGGCGCCTTCGGCACGTTCTGCTTTCAGCGGAGAAAGATGCGCCGTGAATTTGGAAACGGTCATCGGGCGCAGGTTGCAGTACAGGCCCAAAGCCTTGCGGATACCAAGCAGGCCTTTTTCCGGACGGATATCCGGAGCAACATTATCCCATTTCGGTCCGCCGACAGCACCGAGCAGTACAGCGTCAGCAGCCTTAGCGCTGGCAATGGTTGCTTCCGGCAGGGGAACGCCGGTTGCATCGATTGCGCAGCCGCCGATGAGCTGCTTGTCATATTCAATTTCAAAGCCGAATTTTTTGGCAGCAGCGTCGAGAACCTCTACAGCTGCATCAACTATTTCTACACCAATGCCATCACCTGGCAGTAAGCAAATCTTCATTATTTGTTTTCTCCTTTAATATAATTAATCAGGCCGCCGCAGTCTGCGATATGCTGGATGAATTCCGGCAACGGTTTTGTTTTGATCGTAATATTTTTGTTGAGGATTTTGATTTCACCCTTGTTTACATCAACGTCAATTTCATCGCCTGGTTCAATCTTTTCTACGTCGGCGCCTATTTCCAGCACCGGCAGGCCGATGTTGATAGCATTGCGGTAGAAGATACGGGCAAAGCTGTCTGCTACGATGCATTTGATGCCCTTAACCTTTAATACTACCGGTGCATGCTCACGGGAGGAGCCGCAACCGAAGTTTTTGCCGGCAACGATGTAGTCGCCGGGCTGTACGTTGGCGGCGAAGTTAATTTCCAGGTTTTCCTTCGCATCCTCCATAGCGTGCTCTGCTAATTCCTTGAAATCGGCAATGTTCAGATATCTTGCCGGAATAATAACGTCTGTATCGATGTGGTCGCCGTAACGCCAAACTTTGCTCATTTTACTACCTCCTCAGGGCTGGTGATATAACCGGTGATGGCACTGGCTGCAGCGGTATAGGGGCTTGCCAGATAAACCTCGCTGTCGACATGGCCCATGCGGCCGCGGAAGTTGCGGTTAGTGGTGGAAACAGCGCGCTCGCCTGCTGCGAGGATACCCATGTAACCGCCCAGGCAGGGACCGCAGGTCGGAGTGGAAACGGCAGCACCGGCATCAATAAAGGTATCTATGTAACCGCGGTGCATAGCTTCCTGATAAATCTGCTGGGTTGCCGGGATGATAATCATACGCACATGGTCGCAAACCTTGTGTCCTTTGAGAATTTCGGCAGCCTGCTCAAGATCCTCCAGACGGCCATTGGTGCAGGAGCCTACAACAACCTGGTCAATTTTGATTGCATGACCTTCCTTAGCAGGATGGGTGTTTTCCGGCAGATGCGGATAAGCAACTACAGGAACAAGCTCGTCCAGCTTAATATCGAGTACGCGGGCATATTCGGCGTCTTCGTCCGCAGTAACTGCTTCCCATTCACGGGTTACGCCGCGTTCTTTCAAGAATGCGATGGTTTTTTCATCAACGGGGAAAATGCCGTTTTTGCCGCCGGCCTCAATAGCCATGTTGCAGATAGTCAGACGGTCGGCCATCGAAAGCTCGCTGACGCCTTCGCCGGTGAATTCCAAAGATTGATAACGGGCGCCGTCAACGCCAATCATACCGATGATGGTCAGGATGATGTCCTTGCCTTTAACGTATTTCGGCAGCTTGCCGGTCAGGTTAACCTTGATAGCCTGCGGAACCTTGAACCAGGAGGTACCGCTGGCCATAGCGCAGCCGATATCAGTCTGGCCCATACCGGTGCTAAGAGCATTGAGTGCGCCGTAGGTACAGGTGTGGGAATCGGCACCGATGATGATTTCGCCGGGAGCAACAAGACCTTTATCAGGCAGCAGTGCATGCTCGATACCCATCTGGCCCACTTCAAAGTAGTTTTTGATTTCGTGCTTGCGGGCGAAGTCACGCATACGCTTGCACATGGTTGCGGATTTGATATCCTTGCAGGGGGAGAAATGGTCCGGAACCAGAGCAATTTTGTTTTTATCAAATACCGGTTTACCGATTTTTTCAAATTCGTTGATAGCCGGAGGACCGGTAATATCATTAGCTAATACTAAATCTACTTGAGAAACAAGCAGGTCGCCGGCGCTTACGCTGTCGCGGTGAGCGTGCTTGGCTAAGATTTTTTGCGTCATTGTCATTCCCATAAAATTAACCTTCTTCCTTATAATAAAAATAGCCCCTATCTGCGCTTGCAGATAGGGGCGAAATTTTTTCGCGGTACCACCCTAAGTTGTACTTAATTTTCCCGATTAGCGAATCGGCAGCGTAACGTGCTGGAAACGTCTGCTCCTACTTGGTTCAGAGAAGCTGCTCGCGGGTGAGCTTCTTTGCCTGCTTGTTGGCGGCTTGCACCATACGCCGTCTCTCTGGATGCTGGGGCAGGTAAATTTTCCCGGTCATTGCATTTTTGTTTTTGAAATTAAAATATACACATCGCTGTGTTCTTCACATTATCGCAACAATTTCGCGGTTTGTCAAGTGCGAAAATAAAAAAATGCCTAGAAAAACATTTAATGTGTAGCTGAAATGGAAAAAAGTATCGCTGAAGTGCAAAGGAGGGTAGGGGTATAAAAATGCTTCTTTCAGAAAGTTACCTTTTTCAGAACTTTTGTTATACAAGTAAATATACATGTATACAATTTGCAATCGTAATAACGTGGTATTATAATTAAAATTACAGTCACTATAGTGGTCTTTAATAGAAACACTAACGGAACTGCTAAGAAATTTATTGATAAAATGCTTTGAGAGGGGAATTTATTATGAATACTTCGCTGCCCAAAAAACAGGGGTTGTACGATCCTTGGTTTGAACACGATGCCTGCGGTGTTGGCGTAGTTGCCAATATTAAGGGCAAGAAGTCTAATAAAATTTTACGACAGGCTTTGGTGGTTTTACATAACATGGACCATCGCGGCGGTCAGGGAGCAGATATGAACTCCGGTGATGGTGCCGGTGTACTGCTGCAGATTCCGCATAACTTTTTTGTCAAGGAATGCGCCAAACAGGATGTGGAGCTGCCGGAAGCAGGGAAATATGCCGTCGGTTTTATTTTCCTGCCGCCGGATGTTGTAGAAAGAGAAAATGTTCAGCGCCACTTTGAACGGATTGTTGAAGCGAACGGTCAGAGTATTATTGCCTGGCGTAAGGTGCCGGTGCATCCGGAGGTTTTGGGTGAAAAATCACGTCAAAGCATGCCTTTTATGGCACAGGTTTTTATCCGTCCGTCGGCTGATGTCCTGGACCGTCTGGATATTGATGATAATGCGTTTGAACGCAAGCTGTACTGCATCCGCCGTGAGGCCGAGAACTATATCCGTTATGGCAAGCTGCGCGGCGGCAAGTACTTTTATGTTTCAAGTTTGTCCTCGCGTACTATTGTCTATAAAGGCATGCTGACAACACAGCAGCTGCAAACCTTTTATGCGGATATGGAGGACAGCTCTATCGAAACAGCAATGGCTCTGGTCCATTCCCGTTTCAGCACTAATACATTTCCCAGCTGGGAGAGAGCTCATCCCTACCGTTATCTGATGCATAACGGTGAAATAAATACATTGCGCGGTAATATCAACTGGATGCGTGCACGTCAGACAATGTGCGGCAACAGTCTTTGGGGTAATGATATCCAGAAGGTTATGCCGATAGTTGACGAAACCGGTTCCGATTCCGGTATGTTCGACAATGTTTTGGAATTTTTGCTGATGAGCGGACGCAGTCTGCCGCATGCCGTTATGATGATGATTCCTGAGCCGTGGGGCAAAAATCCGCATTTGGATGATGACCTGAAGGCCTTCTTCGAATATCATAATTCACTGATTGAGGCATGGGACGGACCTGCTGCTATGGCCTTTACTGATGGCCGTACTATTTGCGCTGCTCTAGACCGCAACGGCCTCAGACCGTCACGTTATTATATTACCAATGATGATACTATTGTTCTCGCATCTGAGGTTGGTGTTGTAGATATTGACCCGGCAACTGTTGTCAAAAAAGACCGCCTGCGTCCCGGACGTATGCTGGTGATTGACACGGAGCAGGGACGCATTATCGGCAACGATGAGATTAAGCACCAAATTGCCTGCGAGCATCCGTATCGTAAATGGCTGGAAGAAAATTCCATCAAGCTGAAAAATATTCCGCTTAAGAGTGAACTGCCGGTGACGGATTCGCAGACGCTGATGCAGCGTCAGCGTGCATTTGGCTATACGCTGGAGGATTTGACCAAGTTTCTGCGTCCTATGGCGCAGAATGGGATTGACCCGTTGGGAGCAATGGGCAATGATGCACCGTTGGCAGTACTCAGCGAAAAGCCGCAGCTTTTATATAACTACTTTAAGCAGCTCTTTGCGCAGGTAACAAATCCGCCGATTGATGCCATTCGTGAGGAGGTTTTTACGGATACAACCAGCGGTATCGGTCCGGAACTGAATCTGATTGATCCGCAGCCGGAAAGATGCCACCAGATTTCGGCCGAATCTCCTGTATTAAGCAATATTGAGCTTGCCAAGCTGAAGAATATTCCTAATTTCGAGGCAGCAACAATTCCTATGCTTTATAAGGTTGCTGACGGCGGTGCCGGCTTAAAGCAGGCGTTGGATGCAATCTTTGCTGCTGCTGATAAATATATTGCGGAAGGCAAGTGTATTTTGATATTATCCGACCGCGGCATTACTAAAGATATGGCAGCGGTTCCTGCCTTGCTGGCAGGTGCAGGTCTGCATCATCATCTGATTAAAAACGGTACGCGTCTGCGTGCTTCTATTATCATAGAATCTGCTGAACCGCGTGAGGTGCACCATATGGCGTTGCTTTTAGGCTATGGCGTCAGCGGTATTAATCCGTATCTTGCTTTTGAAAGCCTGGAGCATATGTGTGCTGACGGAATGCTGGATATCAGCTTTGAGAAGGCTGCTGAAAATTATATCAGCGCCTGCACTCACGGCATTGCTAAAATCTTGTCGAAGATGGGTATTTCTACTGTACAGTCTTATCGTGGCGCACAGATTTTTGAAGCTATCGGTATCAGCAGTGCCGTTATCGAAGAATATTTCACAGGAACTCCGTCACGGCTTGAAGGTATCGGTCTGGATGAGATTGCCAAAGAGGTTGCTATGCGTCATGAGCCTGCATTTGCCGAGCAAAACATTGATCTTTTCAGCTATGAATCAGGCTCGCATTATCAATGGCGTAACGGCGGTGAGCAGCATATGCTTAATCCGGAAACGATTGTCAAGCTGCAGCAGGCCTGCAAGACCGGTGATTATAAGCTCTTTAAGGAGTTTAGCAAGCAGCTGCGCGGCAGTGCCTTTGCCAACCAAAATCTGCGCAGTATGCTGAGCTTTACGCCGCAGCGCTTGCCGGTAAATATTGATGAGGTAGAATCTGTAGAAAGCATTTGTCATCGTTTTAAGACAGGTGCTATGAGCTACGGCTCTTTGAGCCAGGAGGCGCATGAATGTCTGGCGATTGCCATGAACCGTATAGGCGGCAAGAGCAATACCGGCGAAGGCGGCGAGAATCCCAACCGTTTTGCACCGCTGCCTAATGGTGACAGCAAGCGCAGTGCAATTAAGCAGGTTGCCAGCGGCCGTTTTGGCGTAACCAGCAATTATCTTGTCAATGCGGACGAAATCCAAATTAAAATTGCACAGGGTGCTAAGCCCGGTGAAGGCGGACAGCTTCCGGGCGGCAAGGTTTATCCCTGGATTGCCGAATGCCGCGGTACGACAGCAGGTATTGGTTTGATTTCTCCTCCGCCTCATCATGATATCTATTCCATTGAAGATTTGGCTGAGCTGATTCACGACCTGAAGAATGCTAATCCCCGTGCCCGTATCAGTGTTAAGCTGGTAAGCGAGGTGGGTGTCGGTACAATTGCTGCCGGCGTAGTTAAGGCCTGCGCCGATGTTGTACTTATCAGCGGTTATGACGGCGGTACCGGCGCTTCTCCGCGTACTTCCATCAATCATGCCGGACTGCCGTGGGAGCTGGGACTTATGGAAACACACCAGACGCTGCTGCTGAATAATCTGCGCGACCGTGTAACGTTGGAAACAGACGGCAAGCTGATGACAGGACGCGATGTTATTATTGCCGCTCTGCTGGGTGCGGAGGAATTCGGTTTTGCAACAGCACCGTTGGTAGCTATCGGCTGTATCATGATGCGCGTATGCAATCTTAACACCTGCCCGATGGGCGTAGCAACGCAGGATCCGGAGCTGCGCAAGAATTTCCATGGCAAGCCGGAATATGTTGTCAACTTCATGCATTTTATTGCGCAGGAGGTTCGTGAATATATGGCAATGCTCGGCTTCCGCACTATCGACGAGATGGTCGGCCGTACCGAGGTATTGCTGCCCAAGCCGGCAGAGGAGCGCAACTGGAAGAATAAGAATCTGGATTTGGCGCCGCTGCTCTATAAACCGGAGGTTGAGCCCGGTGCAAGCCAGGTTTGCACCAAAAAGCAGAACCACCAGCTGGAAAAATCGCTCGATATGCGTGAGCTGCTGGATATCTGCCGCAGTAATCTGGAAACGAAAAAGCCTGTTTCGATTACGCTGCCGATTAAGAATACTGACCGCGTTGTCGGTACAATTTTGGGCAGTGAAATTACCCGCCGCTACGGTGCCGAGGGACTGCCCGCCGACACCATCAACCTGCACTTTAAGGGCAGTGCAGGCCAGAGCTTTGGTGCCTTTCTGCCTAAGGGTGTTACGCTGGAGCTGGAGGGCGATGCCAATGACCATGTCGGCAAAGGACTTTCCGGCGGCAAGCTGATTATCTATCCTGACAGCGATGCACGTTTTAATCCACACGAAAATGTTATTATCGGCAACGTTGCCTTTTATGGTGCAACGAGCGGTGAAGCTTATATCAGCGGTACTGCCGGTGAACGCTTCTGCATCCGTAACAGCGGCGTGAACGCTGTTGTTGAGGGTGTTGGTGATCATGGCTGTGAATATATGACAGGTGGTACGGTAGTTATTTTGGGACGTACAGGACGCAATTTTGCTGCCGGCATGAGCGGTGGTACGGCCTATGTTTTGGATATGCAGGGAGATTTTGCAACCTACTGCAATAAGGAAATCGTGCTGTTGGAGAAGCTGGAAGAAATCGGCGACAGCCTGACGGTAAAGAAAATGCTGCTGCAGCATGCAGAGCATACCGGCAGTAAGCTGGCTTTAGAGATATTGGATAACTGGGATGAATATCAGGATAAATTTGTTAAGGTTATTCCTAAAGAATATAAGCTTGTTACGCAGAAGCTTAATGAGTATCTGCAGCAGGGAATGAGCGCAGACGCTGCCACCCTGAAGGTATTTGAGGAGGTGAAGGCATAATGGGTAAGCCGACCGGATTTATGGATTACAAGCGTGCGGAGCTTGCTTTGCGTGCCCCCGAAGAAAGAATTAAGGATTGGCAGGAAATTAAGACGAGCAGCCTGCCGCACAAGGAAGCACTGCGCTGCCAGGCAGCGCGCTGTATGGATTGCGGCGTTCCCTTCTGCCATAGCGGTGTAATGATTAACCGCATGGTTTCAGGCTGTCCGCTGCACAATCTGATGCCGGAATTTAATGATCTTGTTTACCATGGGATGGATGATTATGCCTATGCCCGTCTGAATAAAACCAATAATTTCCCGGAATTTACATCTCACGTCTGCCCGGCTCCCTGCGAGGGTGCCTGCAATGCAGGATTGGTGAATAATCCTGTTACTATTCGTAACATTGAGCAATATATCATTGAAAACGCCTTTGAGCATGGATTGGTAAAACCCAATAAGCCTGCTAAACGCAGCGGCAAAAAGGTTGCTGTTATCGGCAGCGGACCTGCCGGCCTTGCCTGTGCCGATGAGCTGAACAAGGCCGGTCACAGCGTTACTGTTTACGAGCGTGCCGATCGTGCCGGCGGTCTGCTGATGTACGGTGTTCCGAATATGAAGCTGGACAAAAAGCTGGTAGAGCGGCGTGTTAATTTGCTGGAGGATGCCGGCGTAAGCTTTGTCTTAAACAGCGAGATCGGCGTAAAGCTTGCTTCCAGCACATTGTTAGAGGAATATGATGCCGTCGTGCTGTGTACCGGTGCAACAGTGCCACGTGATTTGCCTGTTGCCGGACGCGAGCTGGAAGGTATTTACTTCGCTAAGGATTATCTGGAAAGCGTAACCAAGAGCCTGCTGAACAGCAATCTGGAGGACGGACTTGCTATTGATGCCAAGGATAAGGATGTTGTTATCATCGGCGGCGGTGATGCCGGCAACGATTGCATGGCAACAGTTATCCGTCAGGGCTGCCGCAGCGTGCGTCAGCTGGAAATCAATCCCTGTCTGCCGCACAGCCGCACAGCAGATAATCCCTGGCCGCAGTTCCCGCGTATCTTTAAAACGGATTACGGTCAGGAGGAGGCTATCCATAAATTTAAGCAGGATCCGCGTGAATTCTGTATTACAACTAAAGAATTCATAGGTGAGGATGGCAAGGTCAGCGGTCTGCGCTTGTGCCAAAATGAATGGAAGCAGATAAACGGACGCATGGTACCGGCAGATATCCCCGGTACAGAACATATTGTGTCTGCACAGCTGGTGCTTCTGGCTATGGGCTTTGTGGGCAGCGAAGAGCGACTGTTTGAGGAATTCAAGCTGGCGAAGGCACCTAACGGCAGCATAGCGGCCGATGACAGCAGCTATGCGACCAGCGTACCCGGTGTTTTCGCAGCCGGTGACGCACGCCGCGGGCAGAGCCTGGTGGTGTGGGCTATTGCCGAAGGGCGTGGCGCCGCACATGCGGTTGATAAATTTTTGCAGAAATAAGCAATACGGTTCTCCTTTTCTTTTATAGATGTGCGTGCAGCTTTTGTGTATATAAAAAATAGCTGCAGGCACATTTTTTATTAGCTGTAGCCTTGAAATAGGTAACGGCTACAGCAATGCACCATCTGCGTCATATAAATCAGAAGTGAAATCTTCGCAAACTCAAAGCTTTTCTGCGGATTTGATTGTTACCACGTTGCACTTTCCCTGCAAGATAAGCTATAATATAGATAAATATACCTAGCAATAGCTAAATTTACGATATAGGAGAAAACAAAATGTTTATTGACAGAGCGAGAATTTATGTAGAAGCAGGCGATGGCGGCGACGGCATGAGCAGCTTCCGCAGAGAAAAATTTGTAGAAAAGGGTGGCCCGAACGGCGGTAACGGCGGTCGCGGCGGTGACGTTGTCCTGATTGCGGACAAAAATCTCAATACCCTGATTGACTTCCGTTACAAGAGAAAATATGTTGCCAAGCGCGGCGGCCAGGGCGGTACCAAAAACTGTACCGGTGTACGCGCTGATACCGTATTCGTTAAGGTGCCGATGGGAACCTTGGTACGTGACGACGCAACCGGCGCCGTTATGGCAGACCTTGTTGAGGACGGCCAGACCTATGTGGCTGCTAAGGGCGGCCGTGGCGGTAAGGGCAATGCCTGCTATGTTACCAGCACCAACCGTGCACCGACCTTTGCCGAAAAGGGCGAACCCGGTGAAAACCGTTGGCTGAAGCTGGAACTGAAGCTGTTGGCTGACGTTGGCCTGGTAGGCTACCCCAGTGTAGGCAAGTCCAGCATTATCGCACAGGTGAGCGCTGCCCGCCCCGAAATTGCTGCCTACCATTTTACAACGCTGTCCCCGGTTTTGGGCGTGGTACGTCTGGATGAGGAGCGCAGCTTTGTATTGGCGGATATCCCCGGTTTGATTGAAGGTGCGCATGAGGGGGTAGGCCTTGGTCATGACTTCTTGCGTCACGTAGAGCGTACTAAGGTACTGCTGCATATTGTTGACGTTGCAGGCGTTGACGGCCGTGATCCGATTGAGGATTTTGACAAAATCAATACAGAGCTGGCAGAATACAGCGAGCGTCTGGCACGTCGTAAGCAACTGGTTGTTGCCAACAAAATGGACTTGCCGGAGGCGCAGGAAAACTTTGAGCGTCTTAAAGAATATGTTGAGGCTAAGGGCTACGAAATCTGCAAGGCCAGTGCTGCTACCGGCGAAGGCCTGCGTGAGCTGATGTTTAAGGCTTACGATATGCTGCTGCAATATGTTCCTGAAGAGGATGAAGAAGACCTGGCACGCTTTGACGAAATTGATCCGGACAGCTATGAAATTGTTGTCGGCAATGATACCGACTGGGAGGTTCGCGGCAAGAACATTGAGCGTCTTGTTGCCATGACTAACTTTGATAATGATGAGGCACTTTACCGCTTCCAACTGATCTGGAAACGTCTTGGTATTGATGAGGCGCTGAAGGAGAGAGGCGTACAGGAAGGTCAGAGTGTGCGTATTAGGGATATGGTTTTCGACTACAAGGATTGATCCTGCGGATAACGCACCGTCTGCGTCATGAAATTTCCTCGACGTACAAGGAGTACGCCGTCGTCCGTTTCATTTGGCATCCGACACATTCTCCACAGTCTCTAAAAAGCAAGTGTGCGGATAACGTGCTATCTGCGTCATGAAATTTCCTCGACGTACAAGGAGTACGCCGTCGTCCGTTTCATT
>OLSD01000260.1_pt1 | contig 57388 bp, 48 predicted proteins | sample 1672211 | NCBI WGS metagenome assembly OLSD01 (sample SAMEA3136659, study PRJEB25190) | human gut metagenome | reverse complement strand
ACGTACATAGCGATACCAGCGTCGAAGGTCTTGGGGGAGGGCTTGTTCTCAGTGGCGGTGCCGCTGGTCACGTTGCTGGAGGGGCGCCGGGTACCGGGCAGGGCTTTCCACTCTGCAGCATCCAGAGTGAAATCCATAGTGGCCATTTCGTTGTCATCCACAAACAGCACGACTTTGTTGGGGACGACATTATCCTTGGGAGTCCAGCGGGTCAGTGACCAGTACTCATCAGCAGTCTGGGTAGCGATGCAGCAGGTCAGGAAATCATGCGAACCAGCTTTCAGCTTATCAGTATTCAACGTAGCCGTGGTCAGCAGGGTCTTGTCTCTGTACAGCTCCACCCGTACGCTGGACTCAAAGTTAACATTCTTCAGATCAACAGACACAGCGTTCTTCAGGACACCGTTAGCATGAGTGATGCCGACGCGCTCGATGCTGCCGCTACAGGGGAACGCAGTGCCGGGCAGGGCTGCCCACTCCTTGGCATCAAGCGTGAAGGTCTTCGTATCCTGTTCGTGTCCATCGACAACCAGAACAGCCTTGTCGGGGACAACATCGTCCTTGGGAGTCCAGGGGGTCAGTGACCAGTACTTGTCAGCAGTCTCGGTAGCGATGCAGCAGGTCAGGAAATCATGGCTGCCGGGAGTTACTCCCTGCAAGGTAGCAGTGGTCAGCGGGGTCTCACCACTGTACAGCTGCACCTGTACGCTGGTTTTGAAGGTAACGTCTTTCAGTTCAACGGAAACAGCATTTTTCAGGACTCCGTTATCATGAGTAATGACGGCGCTCTCGATGCCGCAGGGGAGCACCGTGCCGGGCAGCTCTGCCCACTCATTGGCATCAAGCGCGAAGGCCTTTTCAGCCAGCTCACGGCCATCGACAACCAGGACAGCCCTGTTGGGGACCACATTATCCCTGGGAGTCCAGGGGGTCAGTGCCCAGTACTCGTCAGCAGTCTCGGTAGCGATGCAGCAGGTCAGGAAATCATGGCTGCTGGGATCTACTCCCTGCAAGGTGGCAGTGGTCAGCAGAGTCTCGTCTCTGTATAGTTTAACCGCAACGCTCTCAGCGAAGGTAACGTCTTTCAGTTCAACGGAAACAGCATTTTTCAGGACTCCGTTATCATGAGTAATACCAGCACTCTCAATGCTGCCGCTTGGTCCAGCCGCCAGCGCAGTGATTGGCAGTAGTGTGCATGCCATCACTACCGTCAGCAGAAGACAGAAAAATTTGCGTGATATACGTGCTTTCATAATCTTTGCTCCTTTCAAATTTGGACAGTGGACAGGAGGCGGCATAATACTGTGACAGAAAATTGAAAAGTATTCACATATAATTCCCCCCACAGTGACCTTTCTTCAATTCACCACCCATGTTTCTAAAACATGATACATCATAAATCTTCGCTTTTGTCAATAGAGAATACAAAAAATAGCGATTTTTTACATGGTACATTATTGGAACAATACGGAAATGTGTAGGAGTAAGGTGAAGTGCAATCCTTTATTGAAAAACTGTGAGGTCGTTGGAGGGCGATGACCTTATCGTGATGCGCCTGTTTGGCGTTGGCCCTGGCCTCGGTTTTCAGCTTAAGTCTGATTATGAGGGCGCACAGGCCGCGTTCAAGTCCGCAAGCCCCGACAAGATTTACATTGATATCAATGCCGGTCTGATGAGCGGTAAGGACGTTTCCGACCTCGCCAAGTACGCCATGCTTCGCACCTTCTCTCATGAGTTCATACACTTTGTTGAATATTGGAATCCTGTGCAGTATAATGTGCTCAGAAAATTGGTGTTCGACGAGATTACCGCGCGCGGAGAGAACGTCAACGACCTTATTGAGAGCAAGATGGACTCCACCGGCCTGTCCTATGAGAAAGCAAGCCGCGAAGTGGTGGCCGAGGCTATGACGGATATTCTGCCGGACAGTAAGTTTGGTAAGAACATGGCGGAGAAACACAAGAGCCTGTTTCACAAATTTGTTGAGAAACTCAAGGAGTTCGTGGCGGATCTGCGTGCCTGCTTTGATACCATCGGCGGAAACCGCAGCGCAGAGGCAAACGCGCTGAAAGCGCAGGTTGGCGATACCATCAAGTATATTGATAGCATCGTGGACATGTTCGACACCGTGGCTTCTGAGGCTGTGGAAACCTTCCAAAAGGCGTATGCCGTGGAGGAGGTCACGGAGGGAATATCTACAGTTTCTGAGGATGAATCTGTAAATGAAGATTCTACCGCCGCAGTAAAAGAAAAGGAGAATACCCCGTATGACCGGCGCCGCACTCTGACTGCGGCATACAGGGCGGGAGCTTGCCTCTCCCTTGACGATTTTCCTGCCGTATCGTCCTGACGGCTTTTACAAAACTTCTTTTTCCTGATCTGCGCCGAATTGATTTCGGCGCTCTTTCTTTTCCTGCGGTATCGCGGCGATGGCAAGTGCCGCGACAAAAACGGTAAGCAAAAACGCAGGAAGAATCTTCCTGCCGTTTCGGCTTCATACGATCCTTCCTGCGTTTGCAGTATTGTTCAATTCTGATGACCGCCCGTTTTCCGGGAGGCGCATTTTGACATACTTCGGGTTCTTAATCAGAGCGAAAAGCTTTTGATATCGCTTCCCACCCGTGCCTACTCTGCTCCGACCTATAAGAGTGCCTAAATACGGCGTAAAAGGAGATCGCGGTCAAAAACGTAATACGCATTATCCCCGTATTAAATGCGTATTACAGGCTCATCACGAAAATAATGCGTATTACGTGCGTATTAAAGGTGTATTGGTTTTTAATAAAGGCTGCCCCTATGTATGTAAACAATCTCTTTTAGGACTTCAGGCTATGAAAAAAACATAATTGACCTCTATATGAAATCTGGCCTTTATATCACGGAAATCGTCAAGAGGCTGTATCAGAGCGAGCAGATGAAGAAGCAGTTCCCTGACCCCAAAGAACGCTTGCGCCACATTTTTGAGAAGTAGGTGTATGGGCTGGCACCTACCGAAATCATCTATCACATTGCGCTCTCGTACATCCTTGGCTTTAATGAGGATACGAAGGACATCACGCACAACTTCCGGCAGTTAGACGCACTTCCGTATGCCAAGGAAGGAACGCTCCAGCAGAAGCTGGACGAATTGTTTAGTTGATTACCACTGCATTCCAAAAGAAAGGCACCGGCATCTTCAGTTAGATGCCGGTGCCTTTTTCTGCACAAATCGCTTTTGATGAGAAATCCCACATAAAACTTTACAGCGACCGCTTTTCTCCGAACAGCCCTAAACAAGAAAATCCCACATAAGACTTTAGAGCAACCGCCCACTCCCAAATACCTATAATAAAAGACCCCACATCAGAATGTAGACAGCCCCACCATCAGAGCGGATTGACAATTCGACAAAATGTGATATAATCCCACTGTCTGGGAAAATATAAAGTTGTAACACAGAGGTGTCTGCTCAAAGGCAGATGAAAAGGGAATCCGGTGGGAATCCGGAGCGATGCAGTCACTGTGTACGGGAGCGGCCTTGCAATCCACTGGGAAACTGGGAAGGGCAACGCCGTGATGAACGAAGTCAGGAGACCTGCCTCTGTGTAGAATCTCAAACCTGCTGCCAACGGGTTGGTTTTCCTACGAACTTATGATCCGTCGCGGAGCACCGCACGGGTATATATGTAGTAAGAAGCACCGAGGGCGGCTGTGTGAGACACAGCCGCTTTTATATTCTTTCAGAACTTTTTTTGAAACGAGGTAGTTCCCCATGAAGAAAGCACTTGCATTTCTCATGGCGGCAGTGATGCTCATGAGCATGCTGACCGCCTGCGGCAACAAGGACGTTGCCGATGACACCAAGGACAACAACGATGTGTCCACCGCCGAGGCTGATCAGGCCGCCGCCGACAAGGTCGCTGCGCTGATCGACGCCATCTACGTGCAGGAGCGCACTGAGGAGACAGACGCCCAGTGCGAGGCCGCCAAGGCCGCTTGGGACGCCCTGACCGATGCCCAGAAGGCACTGGTGGAAGGTGAGGAAGCCAGCCCCGACTATTTCGGTCTGGACACCGGTGACGCGTCCAAGGACGATCCCCGCAACCAGGACGAGATCGGCGAGAAGGAGCTGCTGGTGGTGTCCTTCGGCACCTCCTTCAACGACAGCCGCGTAGCTGACATCAAGAGCATTGAGGACGCCCTGCAGGCGGCCAACCCCGATTGGTCCGTGCGCCGCGCCTTCACCGCTCAGATCATCATCAACCACATCCAGGCCCGTGACGGCGAGAAGATCGACAACATGGAGCAGGCTCTGGAGCGCGCTGTCTCCAACGGCGTAAAGCAGCTGGTGGTGCAGCCCACCCATCTGATGCACGGTGCTGAGTACGACGAGATGTGCGCCGCCATCGACAAGGTTCGTGACAAGTTCGAGTCCGTTGAGATCGCCGAGCCCATGCTGGGTGAGGTGGGCAGCGACGCTGCCGTCATCAACGCCGACAAGGAAGCCGTTGCCAAGGCCGTCGTCGCCGCTGCTCTGAGCGAGAGCGGTTACGAGTCCACCTCCGCCGCCAAGGAGGCCGGTGTGGCTTACGTGCTGATGGGTCACGGTACGGCGCACGTGGCGAAGGTCACTTACAGCCAGATGGCCACCCAGATGGACAAGCTGGGCTATGAGAACGTGTTCGTCGGCACCGTGGAGGGCGAGCCCGAGGAGACCTCCTGCGAGGCCGTGATCGAGGCCGTCAAGAACGCCGGCTACACCACCGTGGTGCTGCGTCCCCTGATGGTCGTGGCGGGCGACCACGCCAACAACGACATGGCCGGTGCGGACGAGGATTCCTGGAAGACCATGTTTGAGGCCGCCGGTCTCACCGTGAACTGCCAGATCTCCGGTCTGGGCCGTATCGCGGACGTGCAGGCTCTCTACGTGGCACACACCAAGGCTGCCATCGACGCTATCGCGTAACAAGGACTGACTTGGCTCCGGGGCGGTATATTATCGCCTCGGAGCCTTTTTCAGAGCAAGGAGGACACATAAAAATGAAGAAGTTTCTTTCCTGTCTGCTGGCACTGCTGATGACGGCATCGCTGCTGGCGGGCTGCGGACAGCAGAAAACAGATGACAACAACGGCGGCGATGTCGCCGAGCCCGCGCTGGCGGACGGCGTGTACACCGCGGATTTCAACACCGACAGCAGTATGTTCCACGCCAACGAGACCTGCGACGGCAAGGGCGTACTGACCGTGAAGGACGGGCAGATGACCATTCACGTCAGCCTCGCCTCCACCAGCATCGTGAATCTGTTCCCCGGTTTGAAGGAGGACGCACAGAAGGACGGCGCCGTGCTGCTACAGCCCACCAAGGATACCGTCACCTATCCCGATGGTCTGTCCGAGGAGGTCAACGGCTTTGACATCCCCGTGCCCGCCTTGGACACGGAGTTCGACGTGGCCCTCATCGGCAAGAAGGGCGTATGGTATGACCACAAGGTCTCCGTCTCCAACCCTGTTCTGAAGGAGGATGACGGCGATGACGCTGCCGCCATCGCATTGGCGGACGGCACTTACACCATTGAGGTAGGCTTTGAGGGCGGCTCCGGCAAGTCCCATGTGCTGACCCCCTGCACCCTGAAGGTGGAGAACGGCGCTGCCACCGCCACCATCGTGTGGAGCAGTGAGAAGTATGACTATATGCTGGTGGATGGCCAGCGCTATGACGTTCTCACCACCGAGGGCGGCTCCACCTTCGAGATCCCCGTGCGGGCGCTGGATACCCCGCTGACGGTGATCGGCGACACCACCGCCATGAGCACCCCCCACGAGATCGAGTACACCCTGACCTTTGATTCCACCACGGCGGTGGAGGCAGCCCAGTGAAACGGCTGACCGCCGCGGTACTGGCGCTGCTGCTGATACTGTCCCTCTGTGCCTGCGGCACGGCAGACGCCCCTGCCAAAACAGATGGACAAACTGCCTCCATATCGTGGGACGAGTTGGTCTTTGACCGTACCATGCCCCTGCGCTATGCCCAGCAGTTTACCGTAGAGTATGCCGGAGAGAGCTACAAGCGCATCACCATCAACAACGACCGGGTGTACCTGCTGGTAGCGGAGGGCGCGGCGGTGCCTGACGGAACACCCTCCGGCGTCACTGTTTTGCACCAGCCGCTGGACCAGATCTATCTGGTAGCCGCCGCTGCCATGGACTACTTCGACAAGCTGAACGCCATCGACTGCATCACCCTCAGCGGTAAAAAACAGTCGGACTGGTATATCCAGCGTGCCAAGGACGCCATGGACAGCGGAGCGCTGGTATACGCCGGCAAGTACTCCGAGCCGGATTATGAGCTGATCCTGTCGCAGGGCTGCGATCTGGCGGTGGAAAACACCATGATCTATCACTCTCCAGCGGTACTGGAGCAACTGGAGCGGCTGGGCATCCCCGTGCTGGTGGAGACATCCAGCTACGAGACCCAGCCCTTGGGTCGGATGGAGTGGATCAAGCTGTACGCGGCGCTGCTGGACAAGGAGGACGAGGCCGAGGCGCTGTTTAATGAGAAGATGGACAGCGTGGCGGACGTACTGGAGCAGCAGCCCACCGGCAAGACTGTGGCGTTTTTCTACATCACCAGCAGCGGCGCTGTAAACGTCCGCAAGTCCACGGACTATGTGACGAAGTGCGTCACCATCGCAGGCGGAGACTATGTCTCCTTCGATGAATCGGCGGAGGACAACGCCCAGTCCACCATCAACATTCAGATGGAATCCTTCTACCACGGTGCAGTGGACGCCGATGTGCTGATCTACAACAGCATCATCGATGGTGAGCTGCACACGCTGGACGAATTGGTGGCACTGGATCCACTGATGGCCGACTTCAAGGCCGTCAAGAGCGGTAATGTGTGGTGCCTGACCAAAAACTTCTATCAGGAGTCGCTGGAGCTGAGCGATCTCATTCTGGACGTGAACCATGCGTTGAACGACGCGCCGGATACGGCTTTTCACTTTCTGACACGGATGAAGTGAGCGTTTTTTACATCATAAGGAGGAGCGGCATGAAGAACACCCGAACACTTCGCATCTGGGGAGGCTTTTGGCTGCTCCTCCTGCTTTTGTTTGTATTTATACTCTGGAACATATTCGCGGGAAGCGTCTCTCTTTCCGCGTCTGATATATGGCGGATACTGCTGGGCGGCGATGTGGGCTTTACACAGAGCCAGATCATCGTAAAGATCCGGCTGCCCCGGCTGCTGTCGGCACTGATCCTGGGTGGGGCGCTGTCCCTGTCCGGCTATCTGCTGCAAACCTTCTTCCACAACCCCATCGCAGGCCCCTTCGTGCTGGGCATCTCCTCCGGCGCGAAGATGACGGTGTGCGTGGCCATGCTGGCGCTGCTGAGCCGTGGCAAGACCACCTCCTCCGCCATTCTCATCGCGGCGGCCTTCGTGGGTGCCATGGTATCCATGGGCTTCGTGCTGCTGATCTCCCAGCGGGTCAAGCGCATGAGCCTGCTGGTGGTCTGCGGCGTGATGATCGGCTATATCTGCTCGGCGCTGACGGATTTCCTCGTGACCTTTGCCGACGATTCCAGCATCGTGAACCTGCACAACTGGTCGCTGGGTTCCTTCTCCGGCATGAGCTGGGAGAATGTAAAAACCATGGCCGGCGTCTGCGGCGTCACGCTGCTGCTGACCTTCTTCCTGTCCAAACCCATCCGGGCGTACCAGCTGGGCGAGGTCTACGCCCAGAACATGGGCGTGCCCCTGCGGGCGTTCCGGACGGCGCTGATCCTGTTGTCCAGTGTGCTGTCCGCCTGCGTCACGGCCTTTGCCGGCCCCATCTCCTTTGTTGGCATCGCCGTGCCGCATTTGATGAAATCCCTCTTTAAGTCGGCGGAGCCGCTGTGTATGATCCCGGCCTGCTTTTTAGGCGGCGGCGTGTTCTGCCTGTTCTGCGACCTTATCGCCCGCACCGCCTTTGCCCCCACAGAGGTGAGCATCAGCTCCGTCACGGCGGTATTCGGCGCACCCATCGTGATCTACATGATGATCCACAGAAAGGCGGCGTGAGTATGGCATATCTGGAAACAAAAGACCTGACCGTGGGCTACCACGGCAAGCCGCTGATCAAGGACATCGCCCTCCATGTGCAGCGGGGCAGGATTGTCACGCTGATAGGCCCCAACGGCTCGGGAAAATCCACCATATTGAAAACCATCATCGGCCAACTCTCCAAGGTGTCCGGCACGGTGTTTCTGGACGGCAAGGCCATGGAGTCGCGCAGCCGCAACGAGATCGCCCGGCGCATGGCCATTTTGATGACGGCCCGGATGGAGCCGGAGCTGATGACCTGCCGGGATGTGGTGAGCAGCGGCCGCTACCCCTACACCGGGCGGCTGGGCATTTTGCAGCCGGAGGATCAGGCCATCGTGGAGCGCTCTCTGGAGCAGGTAGGCGGCATGGCGTTTGCCGACCGCCCCTTCTCCGCCATCAGTGATGGGCAGCGCCAGCGCATCCTCTTGGCCCGGGCGCTGTGTCAGGAGCCGGAGATCATCGTGCTGGACGAGCCCACCAGCTTTCTGGACATCCGCTACAAGCTGGAGCTTTTGACGGTGCTCAAGCGCATGGTGCGGGAGAATGATCTGGCGGTGCTGCTGTCGCTCCACGAGCTGGAGCTGGCGGAGCGCATCTCCGACACGGTGGTGTGCGTGGCGGGCGACCGGATCGACCGCATCGGCCCGCCGGAGGAGATCTTTACGCGGGCGTATATCGCAAAGCTGTACCAGATGGAGCACGGGAAGTACGACCCCTGCTTCGACAGTCTGGAATTTGTGCCGTAAGGAGTACCGACATGGAAAAACAGGGTGTTTTTTACGCCGTCAGCGTGGGTCCCGGCGACCCGGAGCTGCTGACCCGGCAGGCCTGCCGGGTTCTGGAGGTGTGTGATGTTATAGCGGCCCCTCGAACCAAGGCCGGTCGGATGCTGGCGTTGGACATCGCCGGAGGCGCGGTGGATATGCGGGGAAAGACCATATTGCCGCTGGACTTCACCATGGTGCATGACGCGGCGGTACGGGAGGACAGCTACCGCACGGCGGCAGCCGCTATCGAGGCGGCGCTGGCGGCGGGGCGGGACGTTGCCATGGTGAATCTGGGCGACGTGTCCGTGTACGCCACGGCCTACTATATTTTAGAGCGCGTCCGCTCTGACGGGTTTGAGACGGTGATGTGTCCCGGTGTCACTAGCTTCTGCGCCGTGGCGGCGCGGCTGGGGCGGAGTTTGACCCGCATGGAGGAGCCCCTCCATATCCTGCCGGGGAGCATGGACATGGACAGTGCGCTCACGCTGGAGGGAACGAAGGTGCTGATGAAGTCCGGGAGAGCCATCCGCGAGACGGTGGACGCGTTAAAGCGCCACGGCCTGCTGGCAAATGCCGGGATGGTGGCAGATTGCGGACTGGAAACGGAGCAGGTCTACACCGACCTGCAGCATCTGCCGGAGGAGGTCAGCTATTTTGCCACCATCGTGGCGGATTGAGAGGGCGCTATGAAGCAAAAAGTCCCCCGGCTGGTGCTGGCCGGTACCAACAGCGGCTGCGGCAAGACCACCGTCACCTGCGCCGTTTTGCAGGCGCTGGTATCGCGGGGTCTGCGGGTAGGCGCGGCAAAATGCGGCCCGGATTACATCGACCCCATGTTCCACAGCCGGGTCATCGGTGCGAAAAGCTCTAACCTCGACCCGTTCTTTTTTGACCGCGACACCATGCGCTATCTGCTGGCTCACAACGGTGAGGGGTGCGATGTGACGGTCATTGAGGGGGTCATGGGGTATTATGACGGGCTGGGGCTGACATCCACCCGCGCCAGCACCTATGAGACGGCGCGGGAAACGGAAAGCCCCGTGGTGCTGGTGGTGAACGCACGGGGGGCGGCGTTGTCCGTTGTGGCGGCGGTGCAGGGCTTTCTGGACTTCGCGCCGGACAACAACGTGCAGGGCGTCATTCTGAACGGGTGCAGTGCCATGAGCTACGGCGCGCTGGCGCGGGAGCTGGAAAGCCGGCTGGGCGTCCGCGCCTGCGGCTATCTGCCCCGGCTGCCAGAGTGCACGCTGGAGAGCCGCCATCTGGGGCTGGTGACAGCGGACGAGGTGGCGGATCTGCGGGAGAAGCTGCGGCAGCTGGCGGAGGCGGCGGAAAAGACGCTGGAGCTGGACGCGCTGCTGGAGATCGCCCGCAATGCGCCAGTGCTGGACTTCACGCCGCCGGTATTGCCGGAAAAGGGCGCGCCGGTGCGGATCGGCGTGGCCCGCGACCGGGCGTTCTGCTTTTACTATGAGGACAGCCTCGACCTGCTGCGGCAGTTGGGGGCGGAGCTGATACCCTTTAGCCCGCTGGCGGACGAAAAGCTCCCCGACGGTGTGCAGGGCCTGTACTTGGGCGGCGGCTACCCGGAGCTTTACGCGGCGCAGTTGGAGGAAAACCACGCCCTGCGCAGGCAAATCCGAGACGCTGTACACACGGGGATGCCCTGTATCGCCGAGTGCGGCGGCTTCATGTATCTGACGCAGTCCATCGCAGGCCGCGCCATGGTGGGTGCGCTGCCGGGGGACTGCTTTGATACGGGGAAGCTGACCCGGTTCGGCTATATCACCGCCACGGCCCGGGAGGACAATCTCCTCTGCCGCGCCGGAGAGCAGTTGCCGATGCATGAATTCCACCACTGGGACACCCCACAGCCCGGCGATGCTTTTGGGGCGAAAAAGCCCTCCGGAAAGCAGTGGCGCTGTGCGTATGCCACGGACACGCTGTACGCGGGTTTCCCCCACTTCCATTTTTACGCCAAGCCTGTCATGGCACAGCGCTTTTTGGCGGCTTGCAGAAAGGAGACGCTATGATGGAGCAAATGAAGCCTATGGACATTGAGAAGCGCAGCTTCGCCATCATCACAGAGCTGCTGGGCGACCGGCGGCTGGACCCGGAAAATGAGCTGGTCATCAAACGGGTCATCCACACCACGGCGGATTTTGACTATGTGGACAATCTGGCCTTTTCCGGTCACGCGGTGGAAAAGGGCATCGCCGCCCTGCGGGCGGGCTGTGACATCGTCACCGACACCCAGATGGCCAAGGCCGGGATCAACAAGACCATCCTCGCCTCGCTGGGCGGAGAGGTACACTGCTTCATGTCGGACGCGGACGTGGCGGCGGAGGCTAAGGAGCGCGGTGTGACCCGCGCCTTCGTATCCATGGAGCGGGCGGCGGCACTGGAAAAGCCCTGCATTTTTGCCATCGGCAACGCCCCTACGGCACTTTTTTCGCTGGAGGAACTGATGGAGGCAGACAAGCTCCGTCCCGCCCTCATCATCGGGGTACCGGTGGGCTTTGTGAATGTGGTGGAGAGCAAGGAGCGCATCATCAAGGCCGCTGCCGCGCCCTACATCGTGTCCCGGGGCCGCAAGGGCGGCAGCAATGTGGCGGCGGCCATCTGCAACGCCATGCTCTACCAGATCAGGCGGTAGGTCATGAAGGAATTTATCATACGGGACGGAAAAAAGCTCCGTCTGGGCTACACCACCGGCTCCTGTGCCGCGGCGGCAGCCAAGGCCGCCGCATGGATGCTGCTGAGCGGCAGCAAAAAGGAGTCCATCCGCCTGCTGACACCCAAGGGCATGGAGCTGGCATTGGCGGTGGAGGACATCTATCTGTCCCCGGACTGTGTGCGCTGCGCCATCCGGAAGGACAGCGGTGATGACCCGGATATCACCCGTGACACCCTGATCTATGCCGAGGTGCGGAAAACAGAGGCTGTTGGTATTGTCATCGACGGCGGACAGGGCGTAGGTCGGGTAACCAAGCCGGGTCTTGACCAGCCGGTGGGTGCGGCGGCCATCAACTCTGTACCCCGCCGGATGATCCGGGAGACCGTGGAGGAGGTCTGCGGTCTGCTGGGCTACACCGGTGGTCTGCGGGTGGTGATCTCCGTCCCGGAGGGGGAGGCGCTGGCGAAAAAGACCTTCAATCCCCGGTTGGGCATTGAGGGCGGCATCTCTATCTTAGGCACCACGGGGATCGTAGAGCCTATGAGTGAGCAGGCGCTGGTGGACACCATCCATGTAGAGCTGCGGCAGCGGCGGGAGGGCGGCGCGGATTATGTACTGCTTGCCCCCGGCAACTACGGCGTAGACTATATCAAGGGCACCATGGGCATCGACCCCGCCACGGCGGTGATGACCTCCAACTTCATCGGCGACGCGCTGGAGATGTGCCGGGAGCTGGGCTTCCGAGGGGTGCTGCTCATCGGTCATATCGGCAAGCTGGTAAAGCTGGCGGGCGGTATGTGGAACACCCACTCCCGCTACGGCGACTGCCGCATGGACATCCTGACGGCCTGTGCCGCCGCAGAGGGGCTGCACGGCGGTGCGGCGGCGGAGATGCTCTGCTGCGCCACCTGTGACGACGCCCTGCGGCTGTTGAAGGAGCAGGGACTTTATGACGCAGTGCTGCACCGGCTGGCCGGGCGCATTGACGACATGATGCACTATAAATGCAGTGATATAGAGACGGGAGCCATCCTCTTTTCCAAGGAATATGGCTATCTTTGTGAGACGAAGGGCGCATCCAAGCTGCTGCGCCGGATAAAGGAGGACTGACAATGGTACATTTTGTGGGAGCGGGCAGCGGCGCTGCCGACCTTATTACCGTCCGGGGCGCCAAGCTGCTGGGCGAGGCCGACGTGGTGATCTACGCAGGGTCTTTGGTGAATCCGGCGCTGCTGGACTATACCGAGCCCGGCTGCGAGATCCACGACAGCGCCAAACTGACGCTGGAAGAGGTCATCGCCCTCATCGAGAAGGCGGAGACCGCCGGCAAGACCACCGTGCGCCTGCACACCGGGGATTCCAGCATTTACGGCGCAGTGCGGGAGCAGTTCGACGAGCTGGAAAAACGCGGTATCGCCTATGACGTCTGCCCCGGCGTCAGCGCCTTCTGCGGCGCGGCGGCGGCTCTGCGGGCGGAGTACACCCTGCCCGATGTGAGCCAGACCGTCATCATCACCCGCGCTCCCGGCCGCACGCCGGTGCCGGAGCGGGAGTCCATCCGCTCTCTGGCAGCCCATCAGGCCACCATGGTGCTGTTTCTCAGCACCTCGCTGACGGAGCATTTGCAAGCCGAGCTGCTGGCAGGTGGCTATGCCGCCGAGACGCCGGTAGCAGTGGTGTATAAGGCCACGTGGCCGGAGGAGAAGATCTTCCGCTGCACCGTGGGCACGCTCCACGAGACGGTGACAGGCAACAGTCTGACCAAGACCTCGCTGATCGTGGTGGGCAACTGTCTGGGTGACACCTATCTGCGCTCGCTGCTGTATCACCCCAACTTTACAACGGAGTTCCGCAAGGGGGCGCAATGATAGCCGCCCTGTTTGCCTTCAGCCGCGGTGGCTGCGCCACGGCGCGGCGGATACTGGCGGCGCTGCCGGAGGAGGCATGGATGTGCTATACCATGCCGCGTTTTGAAGAGCCGGGCTTTCTGCCGCTGGACAAGGCGGTATATGGCGCGAGCTTTTCCTCCATGGACGCACTGATTTTTGTGGGGGCCTGCGGCATCGCCGTGCGGGAGATCGCCCCCTATGTCAAAAGCAAAAAAACCGACCCGGCGGTGGTTTGCATCGACGAGGCGGGGCGGTTTGTGATCCCCCTGCTCTCCGGCCATATCGGCGGCGCCAACGCGCTGGCGGTGGAGCTGGCGGAAAAGCTGGGGGCCACGGCGGTGGTCACCACCGCCACCGATGTCCGCGGCAAATTTTCCGTGGACGCATGGGCTGCTCGACATGGCTGCGCCATCTCCGGTATGGGGCTTGCCAAGGCGGTGTCGGCGGCGATACTGGAGGGGGATATCCCCCTTTGCAGCCAGTTTCCCCTGCCCTCCCCCCTGCCGGAGGGTACGGTTGCCGGTGAGACCGGCCCGCTGGGCATTTTCATCGGCTGGCGCACGAGATCGCCCTTTGCCCGCACCCTGCGGCTCATCCCACGGGTACTGCGGGTAGGCGTAGGCTGCCGCCGGGGCACCGCCGCCGAAACGGTGGAAAACGCGGTGCGGGCGGTGTTTGCAGAAAATGGTCTGGACACGGCAGCCATTCGCGGCGTCTACTCTATCGATCTGAAGCAGGACGAGGCGGGTCTGCTGGACGCCTGCGAGAGAAACAACTGGCCGGTGCATTTTTACACGGCACAGCAGCTGCGGGGCGTGGCGGGTGACTTCACTCCCTCCGACTTCGTCCGCTCCGTTACCGGCGTGGACAATGTCTGTGAGCGGGCGGCGCTGCTGGATGCCGAAAAACTGATCGTACAAAAAACAGCGCGGGACGGCGTGACCATCGCCGTCGCGGCGGAGCATTGGGAGGTGCGCTTTGGGTAAGGTAATTGTAGTAGGTATCGGGCCGGGCAGCTATGAGGATATGACCATTCGGGCGGATACCGCCCTGCGGGCGTGTGACGCCATCGTAGGCTACCCGGTGTATGTGGATCTGGTGCGGGATCGCTACCCCGGCAAGGAGCTTCACTCCACCCCCATGACACGGGAGGCCGAGCGCTGCCAGCTGGCGCTGGAGCTGGCGCGCAGCGGTAAGACCGTCGCCATGGTCTGCTCCGGTGACAGCGGCATCTACGGCATGGCGGCGCTGGTCTATGAGCTGCGGGGCGAGGCGCAGGAGCCTGAAATTCAGGTTGTGCCTGGTCTGACGGCGGCGTGCAGCGCCGCAGCGGTGCTGGGTGCGCCGCTGACCCACGACTTCGCGGTCATCAGCCTCAGCGATCGGCTGACGCCGTGGGAAACCATCGAAAAGCGGCTGGACTGCGCGGCGGCGGCGGATCTGACCATCGCCCTGTACAACCCCGCCAGCCACGGCAGACCCGACCACCTGAAGCGGGCCTGCGATATCCTGCTGCGCCGTCTGCCGGGAGAGCGGCTGTGCGGCATCGTGCGCAATATTGGCCGTGAGGGGCAGAGCAGCCGCATCCTGACGCTGGCAGAGCTGCGGGAGGCGGAGGTGGATATGTTCTGCACCGTGCTGATCGGCAGCACCGCCGTCAAAACGGTGGCCGGTCAACTGGTCACACCCAGAGGATACCGCAATGTGTAATATCTGCGTGTTTGCCGGCACCACGGAGGGCCGGGAGCTGGTGGAATTCCTGGCCGGACAGCCGGTGCAGGCTACGGTATGCGTGGCCACGGAGTACGGTGAAACGCTGCTGCCGGAGGCGGAAAACATCACGATTCTGGCGGGACGCATCCCGGTAGAGGACATCATCCGGATGCTGCAAAGGATGCGGTTCGATCTGGTCATCGACGCTACCCACCCCTATGCCACCTCCATCACCGAGAGCATCTGCACAGCCTGTCAGGAAACGGAGACGGAGTATCTGCGCCTGCTGCGGCAATCCTCCGAACAGACGGAGGATGTGGTCTGCGTGGAGAATGCGGCGGCGGCCGCCGCATTTCTGGAGAGTACGCGGGGCAATATCCTGCTGACCACCGGCAGTAAGGAACTGGCGGCGTATAGCGGCATCCCCGATTTTACCCAGCGGGTATACGCCCGGGTGCTGCCCATGGATGCCTCGCTGGAGGCCTGCCGCGTAGCGGGGCTGAAGGCCGCCCATATCATCGCCATGCAGGGGCCCTTCTCCGAGGAGATGGACTTGGCGACGCTGCGGTTTGCCGATGCCGCATGGATGGTGACCAAGGACGGCGGCGAAGCCGGCGGCTTTCCCGCTAAGGCATCCGCCGCCCGGAAGGCGGGCGCAGGTCTGGTGGTCATTGGCCGCCCGCCCCAGCGGGAGGGTCTTCCCTTTGCGGCGGTGCTGGATGTTCTGTGTAAGCGGTTCGGCTGCACCGTCCGGCCGCAGGTGCGGATCGTCGGCATCGGCCCCGGCAGCCGGGAGGCTATGACCCGTGAGGTCAGTGAAACCATTGAGGCGGCGGACTGTCTCATTGGCGCAAAACGGATGCTGGAGGCTGTGGCGCGGCCGGGACAGCACACCTGCGACGCCATTGCGCCGCAGGATATTGCGGACTTTATCCGCACCCACTGGGAGTACCGCCGCTTTGCGGTGGTCATGTCCGGCGATACCGGCTTCTTCAGCGGCACGAAAAAGCTGCTGCCCCTGCTGGAGGGCTGCGACACGGCGGTGCTGCCGGGTTTGAGCTCGTTGTCCTATCTGTGCGCCCGGCTCCGGACCTCCTATGAGGATGTCCGGGTGGTGAGTCTCCACGGACGGCAGCACAACATTCTGCCGGAGGTGCGGGCAACCAGCCGCCTCTTTGCGCTGGTAGGCGGCGAGCGCGGCATCAACGACCTGTGCCGTACGCTGACAGAGGGTGATCTGGGCCACGTCTCTGTGTATGTGGGCCAGCGGCTGGGCTACCCGGATGAGCGCATCGTGCGCGGCACGGCGGCTGAGCTGACGGATGGTGTCTATGCCCCTCTGAGCGTGGCGCTTATCGAAAACCCCCATCCCGACGCGGTGGTCACACCGGGTCTGCCGGATGACGCCTTTCTCCGCAGTGCGGAGGGAATGCCCGTGGTTCCCATGACCAAAAGTGAGGTGCGGGCGGTGTGCCTTTCCAAGCTGCGGCTGACGGAGCGGAGCGTCTGCTGGGACATCGGTGCCGGTACCGGCTCAGTGTCGGTGGAAATGGCCTTACAGGCAAAGCAAGGGCTTGTCTGCGCCGTAGAGCGGCGAGAGGATGCCGCAGCGCTGCTGGGGCAAAACCGTAATCGATTTGCATTGGAAAACTTACAGGTGGTCTGCGGCAGCGCGCCGGAGGCCTGCGTCGGCCTGCCAGCCCCCACTCACGCATTCATCGGCGGCAGTGCCGGCAATATGCGGGAGATCGTGGCGCTGCTGCTGGCAAAAAATCCCCATGTCCGCATCGTGGCCACGGCCGTTTCGCTGGAGTCCGTGGCTGAACTGACGGACTGCTTGACGGCGTTCCCCTTTGCGGAGACGGAGGTGGTATCCCTGCAAGCGGCGCGGGACAGAAAAGCCGGAAGCTACCACCTGATGAGCGGACAAAATCCCATTTATATTTTTACAATGCAGGGCGGAGGAGAAACAGCATGATGTGGTCGCTTGCGGCACTTGTTATCGGCTTTTGCATAGACCTTCTGGTTGGCGACCCCCACGGCTTTCCCCATCCGGTAGTTCTGATTGGAAAATGTATCAGTGTGTTGGAGCGGGGGTTGCGGTGCATATGCCCCAAAACGCCCTCCGGCGAGCGGGCGGCGGGCGCCATCCTGTGGGGCGCGGTGGTCATCGTATCCACCGCCGTCCCGGCTCTGCTGCTGTGGCTGAGCGGTCTGCTCAGCCCGTGGCTGCGTCTGGCGCTGGAAAGCGTGATGTTCTGGCAGATCTTGGCCGTCAAGTCCCTGCGGGACGAGAGCATGAAGGTCTATGACGCGCTGGAAAGCGGGGATTTGGCCGCCTCCCGCCATGCTGTTTCCATGATCGTGGGGCGGGATACCGACCGGCTGGACGATGCCGCTGTGACCCGTGCCGCCGTGGAAACGGTGGCGGAGAACACCTCCGACGGCGTGGTGGCGCCGCTGCTGTTCCTGGCCATCGGCGGCGCGCCGCTGGGCTTTTTCTACAAGGCGGTGAACACCATGGACTCCATGCTGGGGTATGTGGAGCCGCCCTATAAGAACATCGGTCTTGTACCCGCCAAGGCCGACGACGTGGTGAATTACATCCCGGCGCGGCTGTCGGCGCTTCTGATGCTGGCGGCGGGCGGCCTGATGGGTCTGGATACGGCGGCAGGCTGGCGGATCTTCCGCCGTGACCGCCGAAAGCACGCCAGCCCCAACTCAGCCCAGACGGAATCCGTCTGCGCGGGACTGCTGGGCGTGCGCCTGGCGGGGGATGCGTGGTACCACGGCGTGCTGCACAAAAAGGAGTATATCGGCGACGTATCGCGGGAGATTACCCACGAGGACATCCCCCGTGTGTGCCGCCTGATGACCGTCACAGCGATCCTCACCCTGCTTTTGAGCTGCGGGGTCAAGCTGCCCTTTGCACTGTGAAGGAGACATAGATGCTGTATCAAACAGAAAATCAACACGGCGGCGATGTATACGGCGGCGGTATCACGCTGGATTTTTCCGCCAACACCAACCCGCTGGGTACGCCCCCCGGCGTACTGGAGGCGGTGTGCCGGGCTCTGCCCCGGCTGCACCGCTACCCCGACCCCTACTGCCGCCGGCTGGTGCAGGCTATCGCGGGCCATGAGCAGGTGCCGGCGTCCTATATTCTCTGCGGAAACGGCGCGGCAGACCTGATCTACACATACTGCGCCGCCCTGCGGCCCCGGACGGCGGTGGAGCTGGCCCCCACCTTTGGGGAATATGGGGCGGGACTGGCGCAGGTGGGTTGCCGCGTAGAGCGGTATTTCCTGCATCAGGCGCAGAATTTCGATTTGGACGAGAGGTTTCTGTCCTTCTTAGAGGAGAAAAAACCGGAGGTGGTATTCCTCTGCAACCCCAACAACCCCACTGGGCGGCTGATCCCGCTCCCGCTGCTGGAGCAGATCCTGCAATACTGCGCGGCACAAGGGGCGCGGCTGTTTCTGGATGAGTGCTTTCTCGATCTCACGGAGGACGGCGTCAGCGCCAAGTCCCTTCTGGCAACGCACCCGGAGCTGCTGATCCTGAAGGCATTCACCAAGAGCTACGGCATGGCGGGCATCCGGCTGGGGTACTGCCTGTGCGCCGACAATGCGCTGCTGTGCCGCATGGCGGCCGCGTCCCCGCCGTGGAACGTATCCTCACCGGCCCAGAGTGCCGGTGTGGCGGCGCTGGCGGAGCGGGACTTTCTGCAAAGGACGCTGTTCCTCGTCCGCACGGAGCGGCGGTGGCTCACGGATAACCTGACGGCGCTGGGCTTCTGGGTATGCCCGTCCCATGCCAATTACCTGCTGTTCCGTGGGCCGCTGGGGCTGCGGGAGGGTCTGCTGCAGCAGGGTATCGCCATCCGTGGCTGTGGGAATTACAACGGGCTGGGCGACGGGTGGTATCGCATTGCGGTGCGGCCTCACGGAGAAAATGAAGCATTGATAACGGCCATCCGGCAATTCTACAAGGAGAAAGCACTATGGCAATGAATATTATGATACAGGGAACCATGTCCAATGCAGGAAAGAGCCTGCTGGCGGCGGGACTCTGCCGCGTTTTGAAGCAGGACGGCTACCGCGTAGCGCCGTTCAAGAGCCAGAACATGGCGCTGAACTCCTTCATTACCAAGGACGGCGGCGAGATGGGTCGGGCGCAGGTGGTGCAGGCAGAGGCCGCCGGGATCGAGCCAGATACCCGCATGAATCCCATCCTGCTCAAGCCCACCACCGACGTGGGCAGTCAGGTCATCATCAACGGACAGGTGCGGGGCAATATGCAGGCCATGGAGTACTTCCGCCGCAAGCGGGACTACATCCCCGCTGTGCTGGAGGCCTACAACAGTCTGAACTCAGAGTATGACGTGATCGTCATTGAGGGGGCAGGCAGCCCCGCGGAGATCAACCTCAAGCAGGATGATATCGTCAATATGGGCCTTGCCAAGCTGGTGGACGCGCCGGTGCTGCTGGTAGGCGACATCGACCGGGGCGGCGTGTTCGCCCAGCTCTACGGCACGGTGGCGCTGCTGGAGGAGGACGAGCGCCGCCGCATCAAGGGCGTGGTGGTCAACAAATTTCGGGGCGACCGGGCCATTCTGGAGCCGGGACTGAAGACGCTGGAGCAGCTATGCGGCATCCCGGTGGCGGGGGTCATCCCCTACACCCATATAGACATCGACGATGAAGACAGCCTGACCGAGCGGTTTGACCGCTCCAAAGAGCGGAAGCTCCTGGATATTGCGGTAATCCGTGTGCCGCGCATCTCCAATTTCACGGATTTCAGCCCCTTCGAACATTACGAAAACGTGTCGCTGCGCTATGTGGATCAGGTGAGCGACCTGCACCAGCCGGACATAATCCTGCTGCCGGGTACCAAGAGCACCATTGCCGACCTGCGGTGGCTGCGGCAGTCCGGTCTGGAGGCGGCCATTTTGAAGGCGGCTGACGCCGGCACGCTGGTTTTCGGCATCTGCGGCGGCTATCAGATGCTGGGGCGCACCGTGTCCGACCCGGAGCAGGTGGAGGCCGCCGGTGTCACGGAGATCAACGGTTTGGGCCTGCTGGAGATGGACACCGAATTCCGGGGTGAAAAGGTGCAGACCCAGACGCAAGGCGTCTTTCACGGTGTGGAGGGAATGCTCTCCGGCCTGAACGGACTCGCCTACGAGGGGTACGAGATCCACATGGGCCGCAGTCAGCAGCAGATGCCCGCCCTCACCGGCAGCAGAAACGTATACGGCAGCTATGTCCACGGCATTTTTGACGCGCCGGGCATCACGGATACGATCCTGAAAGCACTGTGCGCCAGAAAGGGCGTGTCCTTTGACGCGCTGGCGACCTTTGACGCCTGCGGCTACAAGGAACGGCAGTACGACCTGCTGGCGGATGTGGTACGCGGCGGACTGGATATGTCCTTTGTCTACCGGGTGCTGCGCCGGGAAGTATAACGAAACAAGTTCCGATGGAAAAAGTGGGGGAGACTTGAGCAGGATATTATGCGTGATTTACGGCATGGCGGATCCCCACTTTCAGGTGGAGCGATATGGCCATCTGGCGTCCATGGGTTCGGTGCGGTATGTGGATACCTGCGGCGGCTTCCCACCGGAAACACTGCACTGCGTACTGCGCCTGTTGGGGGTAACGGATCTGCCGGTACATCTCCGAGGCTATGTAGAGGCGCTGGGGACCGGAATCCCCGTCCGGCCCGATGACCTGCTACTGTGGGGCAGCTGCTACACGCTGGATGGAGAGGGCTGCTGTACCATGCCTTTGAAAGACTGCTGACGAAAGAACGATGTATGCTTCTGTGGAGGCAGTCTGTTCCGGTAGCACTGCCGCTATTTCCCCAGAAGAGCGCCGTGATCTGCGGCAAGGAGTTGGTAAAGGGGATTGCCCGGCTGCTGCACATGGAGCTTTTTCCGGTAAAGGGGGCTACTGGCGATGTGGATACGGATCTGGACGCCAAGACAGAGGCAGCCCTGCGAGCGGCGGAACGCTGCCCCTTTGTGCTACTGCATATCAACGGGGCGGATGAAGCGGCCCATCGCCACGATTCGGCGGAAAAGGAAACTTTCCTGCGCCGGGTCGATGATAGGGTTCTCTCCCGGCTGTTGGCGTCTGAGCATGAGATTATGGTGGCCTCCGACCACGGAGCTGATCCGGAAAGCGGAGCCCATCTGGGCGGCCCACAGCCTTTTTTACCAGCCGCTAAATGGTAATAGTCAAATATGAAGGCTGCATAACGGCGGCAAGGCTTAAAATCAAAGCCTCAGGCTTATCCGTAATCTCATTAAGATAAGCAATAATCCAGACCGCCCCGCGGCGATTCAAATCCGGGTGTCACCTCCAGATGAAAACCTCGTAACCATGCCGGTTACGAGGTTTTTCTTGTGCTCTAAGTTTCAGTTTTCCTCATTTCCCCCTTTAGCGGTGAAATACCTCTGCGGTACCGGATCGCCGCCGGTCTGTGTCTCCCCTGCCGATCAAGGCAGACACGCTTGACAACACGTGGCTGCTGTGCTACAATGACACTAACTAATATTAGTTAGGAGTACATGTTTGAAACTCAATCATCTGTCACCGGAGCGTGTGGCCTGACCGGGAGGTCTGGCAAATCTATTCACACGCCATTCCTCCCGGCGAGCCGAAAGCACGTTCAGGAGGAACCAACATGAACCGCGAAAACAAACGGACAACCTTTGAAAAGGGCTATTACAAGACACACGCCTGCCGCGACGCCTTCACCTGCAAGGTCTGCGGGCGGCTCTGCACGCCGGAGAGCGCCGGCAGCGACCACCGCAACCACTGCCCCAACTGCCTGAGCAGCCTGCATGTGGACATTGAGCCGGGCGACCGCGCCAGCGACTGCGGCGGCATCATGGAGCCGGTGGCCGTATGGGTGCGCAGGGGCGGCGAGTGGGCCATCATCCACCGCTGCAAGCGCTGCGGCGCGCTCAGCTCCAACCGCGTGGCAGCGGACGACAACCCCATGAAGCTCATGTCCATCGCCATGAAGCCCCTGTGTGAGCCGCCGTTCCCGCTGGAGCGCATCGAGGAGATGACCGCCCTGATGGGCGGCGACGGAAGTCTCAAGGCGTAGCCCTGGACGGTATCCCGACGAAATGCTCCCCCTATGAGAGATCAACTCTCACAGGGGGAGCGTTTTGCTTATTGTCTGCGGGCGGTGCGATAGTCGTCGCCGGGACGCCAGTAGGGGCAGTCCCCGGCCTGGGAGGAGAGGAACCGCGCCATCTCGTCCTCGTCCAGATCCATTTCGCACACGAAGTCGTCGTATTCCTCGTCGTAGCTGTACCACACGCAGCTTTCACACTTGTCCATCACACGTCCTCCACCAGCCGGTGCTTGTCAAAGCGGCAGCGGCTGTAATAGATCAGGGTGGCGGCGCTGCACAGGAACCATCCCGCCGGATAGCTCAGCGCAATGGGGATGATCTCGTTGGCCACATAGTTGGCCACCACGAACAGGTATATCTGCCGGAACACCACGAAGGAGCCCAGCATGATCCACATGGGCACCTGGCTGTTGCCCGCGCCCCGCAGGGCGGCGGAGTAGACCTGATTGATGCAGAAAAAGAAGTAGAAGGGCGACAGCAGCCGCAGCAGCAGCGCGCCGTAGGACACCACCTCCGGCTTCTGGTTGAAGAAGGCCGTCAGCTCCGGCGCCAGCAACAGCACCGGCACCAGCAGCACCGCCGTCACCGCAAAGGACAGATACAGCGCCGTGCGCACGCCCTTCTTGGCACGGGGCGTGTCGCCCACGCCCAGATTCTGCCCCACGAAGGTGGTACCGGCCATGGAGATGGACTGCACCGGCAGGATCACCAGCTGATCCACCTTGGTATACGCCGTCCAGCCGGACATACAGTCGGCGCCGAAATAGTTGATATACCCCTGCACGAACACGTTGGAGAAGGCCGTCACCGCCATTTGCAGGGCAGCGGGGATGCCCACGGCCACGATCTGCTTCAGCACCGACCACGTCATGCGCAGCGCCCGCAGCTCCAGACGGATGCAGCCCTCGGCGCGCAGCAGCACCCACACCGTCAGCAGGGCGGACACCGCCTGGGCGATGATGGTGGCGTAGGCCACGCCCTCTACGCCCATGCCGAACTTCAGCACGAACAGCAGGTCAAGTCCGGTATTCAGCACGGCGGACACCAGCAGGAAGTAGAAGGGACGCCGGGAGTCGCCCACCGCCCGGAGGATGCCGGAGCCCATGTTGTAGATCAGCAGTCCCATGACGCCGGCAAAGTAGATGGTCAGGTAAGTGGTCTGCTCCGGCGCCACCTCCGCCGGGGTCTTCATCAGGCGCAGCATCAGGGGCGTCATGAGAATGCCGGCTGCGGTGAACACGATGCCCAGCAGGAACGTCAGCACCATGGAGGTGTGCACCGCCTGCCGCACCTTTTCCTCCCGCTGGGCGCCGTAATACTGGCTGATGACCACGCCCGCGCCGCTGGACAGCCCCAGAAAGAAGCCGATCAGCATGTTGATGATGGGCGTGACGGTGCCCACGGCGGAGAATGCCTCGTTGCTGACGAAGTTGCCCACCACCCATGTGTCCACCATATTGTACAGCTGCTGGAACAGGTTGCCCACCATCAGGGGCAGAGCAAAGTTGATGAGATGCTTTGTGATGCTGCCCTTTGTCATGTCCACATCATAGCGGGCAGGGCGGTGGTGGGTATGGAACGGCAGATGCAGATGTCCGGAATGGCGCATGGCGGCGTGTACTCCTTATGTTACCATCGCTTGACAAGGGCAGACACGGTTTTGACGGGCAGAAATGCCCCGCACCTGCCAGCGATGGGTTTTCGTGTGATTTTTGGTTTTTGAGACGCCGCTGGGCTACCGCCCAGCAAGGCGAAAAGGGCAAAAAGCGCCGGAAAGACACGCTGTCAGGCGTGCTTGCCCTTGTTAAGCGATGGTAAAGCTTCCTTTACAGGAATTTTACCATACCGCCGCCCTCTGCGCAACAGCCATTATTCCGGGAACTCCTCCCGCTCCGCCGGACGCATGACGGACACCTCATAGGCGGTGCGGTCACTGGTAACGCCGTCTTCCGTCTTGGAGTAGATGCGGCTCTGGACGCGGCCCTCCACCGTCAGCCGCTGTCCGGTGTGCAGCAGCGCCGTCTGCTGCGCCACAGCGCCCCACGCGATGCAGGGCAGATAATCCGCCCGTCCGTAGCGGCGGTTCACCGCCAGGATCATGTCGCAGATCTCCCGCCCCAGCGGGGTGCGGCGGAGGATGGGCTGCTTGCACAGGATGCCGCTGAGGAATATCCGGTTCAGGGGCTGGCCTGCGTCGGGGGCCAGGGTCTGGGCGAATACGGAGATCACCAGACGGCTGCCCAGCCCGCTTTTGTTGTTGAACGAGCGCAGCTGGCCGGTGATATGTACCGTGTCGCCGGGGGTCAGGGGCGTCAGCAGCAGGAGGGACTTGGGCACGATGACCGGCAGCTTGTCCGCCTGTCCGGAAAGACGCAGCACCGACAGGGTAAAGCGGTAGAATGCGCAGCCGTGGTTCACATGGGAGAGGGCGGGCACGTCGTCCACCGTACCCCGCAGCTCCACGCGGTTATAGTTCAGCTCCATAGGCACACCTCGTTTGTTGAGATGCTTCACTGTATGTGCGCCGGGGTGAGAATATACCTCTTTTCAAACGGCGGCGGATATGGCATAATACATGGCAAAGGAGTGATGACCATGCGCTACAAGGGAAAGGTATACCGCCCGCCCAGCGAGGCGTACAGCCTGATCGTGCAGGTGACATACGGGTGCAGCCACAACAAATGCGCCTTCTGCGACATGTACGACGACAAGCATTTCGCCATGCGCCCCATGGACGAGATACGGGAGGACTTTGAGCTGGCGCGGCGGGTATACCGCCGGGTAGAGCGGGTGTTCCTGGCGGACGGCGACGCGCTGATGCGTAAGACCGCCGACCTGGTGGAGATACTTGGGCTGGTGTACGGCCTGTTCCCGGAGTGTGAACGGGTGACGTGCTACGCCTCCCCCACCAGCTTGCAGATCAAATCCGAGAACGACCTGCGCCTGCTGCGGAGCAAGGGGCTGCAGATGGTGTACATGGGGCTGGAATCCGGCTGCGACGCGGTGCTGGAGAAAATGCAGAAGGGGCACACGGCGGCGGACATCGTGGCCGCCGGACAGAAGGCGCGGCGGTGCGGGCTGGCGCTGTCGGTAACGGCTATCTCCGGGCTGGGCAGCGTAGAGCACTGGCGGGAGCACGCCGTGGACACAGCCAGAGCCGTCAGCGAGATGAAGCCGGACTATCTGGGGCTTCTGACGTTGATGGTGGAGCCGGGCACGCCGCTGGAGAAGTGGGTGCGGGAGGGCAGCTTTACGCTGCTTAGCCCGCTGGAGGTACTGAAGGAGACGGAGCTGTTTTTGCAGCATGTGGACAGCGAGGGCACGGTGTTCCGCGCCAACCACGCCAGCAACTACCTGACGCTGAAGGGCACCCTCAACGGCGACCGGGACGCCCTGCTGGGGCAGATCGCCGCGGCGCTGGAGGGGCGGCGCGACCTGAAGCCGGAGTTTCTCCGGGCACTGTAAGAAAAGAAACACCATCCTGTCGGATGGTGGCAGTGTGTCGATAACCTCACCTCTGTCATTCCGAGGAGTACCCCAAGGGCACTTGCTTCGCGGCGCGAAGCGACGTGGGAATCCGTTCCCAGCGCGGCACCGCCGCGCTGACGGGACGTCGGGGACGCCGTCCCCTACGGAACGGTTTGACGCGCTTCGCGCCGGTCGAGGCAGCGAGTTCCATCCTGCCCGCGGCATTCCAAAAAGAAAAACCACCCAAAGGGTGGTTTTTCTTTAGTTTTCGCGCTCTGCGCAGCAAAATAGACGAGGCTCGACTCGCTACCGGCATCCCACGAATGGCAGAGCCATTCGCAGGAGCCCTGCCGGACCTCTTGATTCAACGCGCTTCGCGCCGGTCGAGGCAGCGAGTTCAAGCCTGCCCGCGACATTCCAAAAAGAAAACACCATCCTGACGGATGGTGTTTCTTTTTGGAGCGGGCGACGAGGCTCGAACTCGCTACCTCGACCTTGGCAAGGTCGCGCTCTACCAGATGAGCTACGCCCGCAAACGCAAGATAGATTATACCTCTCATCGCATCGTTTGTCAACCCCCGTTTTCCCAATTTCCGCAAAAATCTCATGCCCGCCCTTACGGGCGGGCATGCCGGCATTTATCGCATGATGATCTCCACCACGCCGGGATTGTCGGCGTTGGGATAGAAGTTCGTCGTCCAGCCGCTGCCGCCCACGGCAGCCTGCACCTGCGCCACCGCCTGCCGCACCTGATAGGACTGCCCTTCGAAGGCGCTCAGCTGCACCACCAACGAGGTCTTGCCCTCCGCCGCAGCATCGGACAGCAGGTCGTGCAGCGCCGACACGTTGGTGGCGTGCACCATGTTGATGATCTCCTTCTCCGTCCGCTTATAGCCGATGGTCACCACGATCTCGCTGTAATTCCGCGCCGTGTCGTCCACCGTGTACTGGATATAGGACACGGCGTAGGAGCCCATGGGCGTGTCCTTCTCCACCTCGCGGGAGGCCTTCTCCGCCGCTTCCGCCGCGTCCAGCCCCTCCTGGGCGTAGTACAGCCAGATCGTACCCGATTCCGCGTGGTTGCCCACCAGGATCAGGATATTGTTCACCAGATCCTGATAGGTGTCCGCCCGCAGCACGTCGCGCCCCTCACCCTCGTAGTAGGTGGGGCTGTGATCCTTGACCTCGTACCACTCCCGGTCGAGAAAGTCGCCGCAGCCCGTCATGGAGCAGGCCAGCGCCGCGCACAGCAGCGCCGCACACCATCTTTTACCCATGGTCACGCCCTCCTCTCTGCGTTTACAGCAGCTCCAGCTGCTTCTCCTCGCTGTCCTCCGGCTTCAGCACCGCGCCGGCAGCGGGAATGCTCCGCGTCCGGTAGCGGGCGGCGTTGACGATGCCGCACTCCGCTGCGTTCAGCACCCGCTCCAGCCGGTACTTGGGCTTGATGTTCATCACCTGCACGCCCTGAGTGGAGCGGGTGGTCTTGGGCGCCAGCAGGGATGTGTGTACCAGCAGCGCTCTCGGCTCGTTCGTCTCCAGCGCCAGCTCTGTGTCCTCCGTCAGCTGCACCGCGCACACCAGGGGGAATTTGTCGCAGTAGGCGCCCGTCAGCTTCCGCCGGTTGGACACCGTGGCGTAGGCGCTGAGCGCCACCCGCGCCGCGCGGCCGTTTTCGAAGAAGAACACCACGCTGCCGCTGTAATCGCCGGGCAGACACAGCCAGATCACGCTCTCGCCGGCGTCCATGCCCAGCTTGGCCGGCAGATAGTCGCCCAGCGCCGAGGCCTTCGTCTCCCCGAACTCGCTGGCGCGGGTCTTGTAGACCTGATATTTGTCGGTGAACAGCAGCAGCTCCGAGTTGTTGGTGGCCTCGAAATACTGGCGCAGGCTGTCGCCCTCCTTGAACTTCTGCTCGCCGGACATGCGCAGGGACTGGGGCGTGATCTTCTTGAAGTACCCCTCCCGGCTGAGGAACAGGTGTACCGGATAGTCCTCCGCAGGCTCCTCCTCCGGCTCCTCCGGCATCTCGTGGCTGTACACGATCTCCGTCCGCCGTGGCACGGCGTACTTCTTCTTCACGTCCTCCAGCTCGGTGATGATGATCTTCCGGATGCGTCCCGGCTTGGCCAGCGTGTCCTCCAGATCCTCGATTTCGTCCTGCAGGGCGCTTGTCTCCGCCACGCGCTTGAGGATGTACTCCTTGTTGATGTTCCGCAGCTTGATCTCCGCCACGTACTCCGCCTGCACCTGATCGATGCCGAAGCCGATCATCAGGTTGGGGATGACCTCGGCTTCCTCCTCCGTCTCCCGGATGATCTGAATGGCGCGGTCGATGTCCAGCAGGATACGCTTCAGACCCTGCAGCAGGTGCAGCTTTTCCTTTTTCTTATTCAGGATGAAGTATACCCGGCGCTTCACGCAGTCCGTGCGCCACGCCGTCCACTCCTCCAGAATGCCGCCCACGCCCATGACGCGGGGCATACCGCCGATGAGAATATTGAAGTTGCAGCTCACCGTGTCCTGCAGGGGCGTCAGCCGGTACAGCTTGGCCATGAGCTTGTCGGGATCCACGCCCCGCTTCAGATCGACGGCCAGCTTCAGACCGCTGAGATCCGTCTCGTCCCGCATGTCGGCGATCTCCTTGACCTTGCCGGCCTTCACCAGCTCCGCCACCTTGTCCAGAATGGCCTCGATGGTGGTGGAGTAGGGGATCTCGTACACCTCGATGACGTTTTCCTTTTTGTCGTACCGCCAGCGGGCGCGCACCTTCAGGCCGCCCCGCCCGGTGTCGTAGATGGCGCGCAGGTCATTGCCGTCACATATCACCTGCCCGCCGGTGGGGAAGTCCGGCGCCAGCAGCGTGGAGGCGATGTCGTGGGCAGGGTTCTTCAGATAGGCGATGGTCGTTTCGCACACCTCGCCCAGATTGAATCCGCAGATCTGGCTGGCCATACCCACGGCGATGCCCTGGTTGGCGGACACCAGCACGTTGGGATAGGTGGTGGGCAGGAGAGACGGCTCCTTGGTGGTGTTGTCGTAGTTGTCCACGAAGTCCACGGCGTCGCAGTCCAGATCCCGGAACAGCTCCGCGCAGATGGGCGACAGCTTGGCCTCGGTATAGCGGCTGGCGGCGTAGGCCATATCGCGGGAGTACACCTTGCCGAAATTGCCCTTGCTGTCCACAAAGGGGTGCAGCAGCGACTCGTTGCCCTTGGCCAGACGCACCATCGTCTCGTAGATGGCCTGATCGCCGTGGGGGTTGAGACGCATGGTCTGACCCACGATGTTGGCGCTCTTGGTGCGGCTGCCGGTCAGCAGCCCCATTTTATACATGGTGTACAGCAGCTTCCGGTGGGAGGGCTTGAAGCCGTCGATCTCCGGAATGGCGCGGCTGACGATCACCGACATGGCGTAGGGCATGTAGTTCTCGTCCAGCGTGGCGGTGATGGGCTGCTCCACCACCGCGCCCCGCAGCCCCATCACGTTGGGGTCGCCCGCGTGCCGTATTTCCTTTTCTTCTGTTTTCTTCTTTGCCATAGGAGCTATGTCCTTTCGTTGCTTTCGTATGAGGATGTTCACCTTTTGACCGGTATTTGCCACAGTCGGCAGGCTTCCGCGCCTACGTGCGCGGGGCACGGATTGCCGCACCAGTGTGCGCACTGGTTCACAATGACAGTCTCCTTGTTCCAAGGCAAGGCGCGAGGGCGCGCCTAAAATGCGCGGATTTTTCGTCCTGCCGATGGTGGGTGGGAGAAAGGCGCGATCCTTGCGCCAAGACAAGGCGCGAAGGCGAAGGCGTACCGTGTGTACGTCGAGCCGCCGCAACGACGTATTGGCGCAAGAGGCGTGCCTTTATCAACTGACGTCGATCATATCGAGGTATTTGTACCCATTCTCCGCGATGTAGTCCTTTCGCCCCGCCAGGTTGTCGCCCAGCAGCAGGTCGAAGACCCGCGCCGTCTCCTCTGCGTCCTCCGGCAGGACGCGGATCAGCCGCCGCGTCTCAGGGCTCATGGTGGTCATCCACATCATCTCGGGGTCGTTCTCGCCCAGTCCCTTGGAGCGCTGGACGTTGGCCTTTTTGCCCTCCAGCTTTTTGAGGATGTCGGCTTTTTCCTTCTCGGAGTAGGCAAACCACGTCTTTTCGCCGGATTTTTCCTTGCAGGTGATCTCGAATAGGGGCGTTTCCGCAATATACACATAGCCCTCGCGGATCAGGGTGGGGCACAGGCGGTAGAGCATGGTCAGGATCAGCGTGCGGATCTGGAAGCCGTCCACGTCGCCATCGGTGCAGATGACCACCTTGCTCCAGCGCAGGTTGTTAAGATCGAACTGGTTCAGCTCCTTCACGGCCTTGCCGCTGACCTCCACACCGCAGCCCAGCACCTTCATCAGGTCGGTGATGACGTCGCTTTTGAAAATGCGGGGATAGTCCGCCTTCAGGCAGTTCAAGATCTTGCCCCGGACAGGCATCAGACCCTGAAACTCCGCGTCGCGGCTCTGCTTACAGGCACCCAAAGCGGAGTCGCCCTCCACGATGTAGATCTCACGCCGCTCCACGTCCTTGGTGCGGCAGTCCACGAACTTCTGCACGCGGTTGGCGATGTCGATCTTCTCGGTGAGCTTTTTCTTCTGGTTGATGCGGGTGCGCTCCGCCGTCTCGCGGCTGCGCTTGTTGATGAGCACCTGGGCGGCGATCTTCTCCGCCGCCTCCCGGTTCTCGATGAAGTAGATCTCCATGCGGCTGCGGAGGAACTCCGTCATGGCCTCCTGGATGAACTTGTTGGTGATGGCCTTTTTCGTCTGGTTCTCGTAGCTTGTCTGGGTGGAGAAGCTGCTGCTGACCAGTATCAGGCAGTCCTGCACGTCGGGGAAGGTGATCTTCGCCTCGCCCTTGGCGTACTTGTTGTTGTCGCGCAGGTACTTGTCGATGGCCGACACCATGGCCGAGCGGGTGGCCTTCTCCGGGCTGCCGCCGTGCTCCAGAAAGCTGGAGTTGTGGTAGTATTCGCACAGCGCTGTTTTGTTGGAGAAGCACAGCGCCACGCTGAGCTTCACCTTGTACTCCGGCTTGTCTGCCCGGTCGCGTCCCTTGCGCTCCGCCTCCCAGAACACCGGCTCCGTCAGGGCGTCCAGCCCTGCCAGCTCCCGGATGTAGTCCTCGATGCCGTGCTCGTAGACGAACTCCTCCGTCTCGAATTTCCCGGCGGATGTCTCGTTTTTCAGGCGGAACGTCACGCCGGCGTTGACCACCGCCTGCCGCTTCATCACGTCCCGGTAGTAGTCCGCGGGGATGTCGATGTCCGTGAACACGTCCAGATCGGGCAGCCAGCGGATGGTGGTGCCGGTGCGCTTTTTGTTGCCCGTCTGGTCGCTGACCTCCAGCTTGCCCACGATCTCGCCCCGCTCAAAGTGCAGGCGGTACTCCTTGCCGTCCCGCCACACGGTCACGTCCATGTACCGGGAGGCGTACTGGGTGGCGCAGGAGCCAAGGCCATTCAGACCCAGGGAGAACTCGTAGTTCTCGCTGTTCTCGTTGTCGTATTTGCCGCCGGCGTACAGCTCGCAGAACACCAGCTCCCAGTTGTACCGCCCCTCTTTTTCGTTCCAGTCCACCGGGCAGCCGCGCCCCTGATCCTCCACCTGAATGGAGCGGTCGGCGAAGCGGGTCACGGTGATGAGCTTGCCGTGGCCGCCCCGCGCCTCGTCGATGGCGTTGGACAGGATCTCGAACACCGCGTGCTCGCAGCCCTCCAGCCCGTCGGAGCCGAAAATGACCCCTGGCCGCTTCCGTACCCGGTCAGCCCCCTTCAGACTGGATATGCTCTCGTTGTCGTATGTGCTCTTTCTTGCCATATCATTCCTCCGGCTCTCCGCCGTGCAGTATAATCATCCGTGCCGCAGGGCACTATTCCTATTTTATCGTATTTTCCCGGCCTTTGCAAGTGCCGTCGCTCCCCCGTTTTACAGGGTCTTACAAAAGCCGTAAGCACCCCTGAAAAATCAACTGGTTTACACAAAAAATAATCGGGTCGCAACCGGCTGTACCCTTTTCCACACAGGGTTTTGCACATTTTCCACACCTTTTTCCACCAGCGTTATGTAACCCGATAAATCTGCCGGAAAGTTGCAAAAACATCAAAAAGCGCCGGAATTAGAGAGCCTTTCCCGCTTTGCATGTATAATTTCATGTATATGCACCGTTTTCCTTATGTACCAGGAACGACACCGTGTCCACTATCTCTGCACGGTCCGGCTCCGTGTCCCTTTTTCCGCCCGTTTTCGCCGTTTGTCCGCCGGATCTTCCGCTGGAAGTTTCCTCTCGCGTATCGCTGTTGTGAAATTGCCTTAACCCGCCCGCCCCAACGCCGCGCAACTTTTCCATCATGCGGCAAAAAACCTCTTGCGCCGCCGGTATATGTATGCTATCATATAAATACAGATGTTCGCAATACGCGGACATGAGGAGGAGCTATCATGGAAAAACAGAAATTTTATCTGGTGGCGGCGGACGCTCTGCCGGAGGTCTTTCTCCGGGTGGCGGAGGCCAAGCGGATGCTGCAGGTAGGCGAGGCCGCCACCGTGGGCGAGGCCGCGCGGCTGGTGGGCATCAGCCGCAGCGCCTTCTATAAATATAAGGACGCGGTGCAGCCCTTCCAGAACATGCACGCAGGGCACATCATCACCTTTTACGCGCTGCTGAAGGACAACCCCGGCGTCCTGTCCAACTATCTGTCCATTTTCGCCAATTCCGGCGCCAATATTCTGACCATCAACCAGACCATCCCCACCAACGGCTGCGCCGGCGTCACCATCTCCGCGGAAACGGGGGACATGTCCGAGGAGCTGGACGACCTGATGACCTGCGCCGCCGCCGCCGAGGGCGTGCTGAAATTCGAGATCATGGCGGGATAACGCCGCCGAAAACGCAAAAGCAGGGAGCAAAACGCTCCCTGCTTTTTTGATTGCCTTAATTTACTTGCCGAAATAGCGGTTCAGCAGACCCTCGAAGGCCTTGCCGTGGCGGGCTTCGTCGCGGGCCATTTCGTGGACTGTGTCGTGGATGGCGTCCAGATTGTACTTCTTGGCCAGCTTCGCCAGCTCAAACTTGCCGGCGGTAGCGCCGTTCTCGGCATCTACGCGCATCTGCAGGTTCTTCTTGGTGCTGTCGGTGATGACCTCACCCAGCAGCTCGGCAAACTTGGCGGCGTGCTCGGCCTCCTCCAGACCGGCCTTCTCCCAGTACATGGCGATCTCGGGATAGCCTTCGCGGGCAGCAACGCGACCCATGGCCAGATACATACCCACCTCGGAGCACTCACCCTCGAAGTTTGCGCGCAGACCGTCGATGATCTCCTTGCGGACATCCTCCGGCACATCAGCGCCGAATACCTTGCCTACGCCCACCACATGCTCGGCAGCCCAGGTCTTTTCCTCGGCCTGCAGGGTGAACTTATCACCGCTGACGTGGCAGACAGGGCACTCGGCCGGGGGATTCTCGCCTTCGTAAACATAACCGCAAACAGGACAGACCCACTTCTTCATAATCGTTACCTCCATAAAATGTAATGTGTTTGTTTGTTATTTTGACGCCGCGAAAGCGGCCTTTGTCAACTGGTTTTCTGCTGTGCCAGGCAACCGCTGCACCGCCCGTAGAACGTGACGCCGTAGCTGTCCGGTTCCCCTACCTCCGACATATCCGGCGGCTCCACCGGGATGGGCGGCAGGTCGATGACCGCGCCGCAGGAGCGGCAGATAAAATGCCCGTGGAGGGCGGTGTTGCCGTCGTAGCGATCCTCGCCGTCCACACAGCCGATGACCTGCACCGTGCCCTCCGCCCGGAACCGCGCCAGATTGCGGTAGACGGTGGCCAGAGAGAGGTCGGGTATGCGGGGCTTCAGCTGGGCGTAGACCCATTCCGCAGATGGGTGGCAGGTGGTGGAACGCAGGCACTCCAATATGGCTTCCCGCTTGGGGCTGTGCCGTGTGGTGTTCATGGGCTGCGCTCCTTTCTTGTTGCTAACAATTATCGTTTTCATTAGTATAGTACCACACGCTCCCGGATTTGTAAAGAGGTTTTTTGCATTTTTTCAAAAAAATTTTCCAGCCACTGGTATCCTCCCCCGTCGGGGCGGAAAATATGTAAGGAAGTCCGGTACGGCTGCGCCGTACCGGACTTCTCTGCATATTACAATTTACTCGGCCTCGGCCAGAGCCTTGGCAGCGGCGATGGCCTTCTCCTGTGCCGCCGCGGGGCAATCCTCGTAGCGGACGAAGGTGAAGGTGAAGGTGCCGCGGGACTGGGTCATGGAGCGCAGGTCGATGGCGTAGCTCATCATCTCGGCCATGGGGACTTCCGCCTCCAGCACCGTCTCGCCGTCGCCGGTGGGGTTCATGCCCATGACGCGGCCGCGGCGCTTGTTCAGGTCGCCCATCACGTCGCCCACATAGTTATCGGGCACAGTGACCTTCAGCTCGCCGATGGGCTCCATAAGGACGGGCTTGGCCTCGGGCAGAGCGGCCTTGAACGCCAGGTTCGCCGCCAGCTTGAAGGCGATTTCGGAGGAGTCCACGGGGTGGTAGGAGCCGTCCACCAGTGTGGCCTTCAGGAACACCACGGGATAACCGGCCAGCACGCCGTGCAGGCAGCTCTCACGCAGACCCTTTTCCACGGCGGGGAAGTAGTTCTTGGGCACGGAGCCGCCGAACACGTTCTCCTCGAAGATCATATCCTCCTGCTCGGTCTGGGGCTCGAAGATGATATGGACATCACCGAACTGGCCGCTGCCGCCGGTCTGCTTCTTATAACGACCCTGCTTACGGACGGTGCTGCGGATCTTCTCGCGGTAGGCAACGCGCGGGGTATCCAGCTCCGCGTCCACGCCGAAGCGGGACTTCAGCTTGCTGCACAGCACGTCGATCTGAATGTCGCCGGCGCCGGAGATAACGGTCTGGCGCGTCTCGGCGTTGTTGGTGACGGAGAAGGTGGGATCCTCCTCGTTCAGCTTGTTCAGGCCGGTGCCCAGCTTCTCGATCTCCTGCTTGGTCTTGGGCGCGATGGCGCGCTCGTAGCAGGCGGGCGCAAAGGCCAGAGGCGCAAACTTCACATAGGTCTTGGGCTCGCACAGGGTGTCGCCGGTCTTGACCTTGTCCATCTTGCCGATGGCGCCGATGTCGCCGCAGCAGATCTCCTTGGTCTCCTCGGCCTTCTTGCCCTTCATGGTGTACAGACGACCCAGCTTTTCGGTGTTGCCGGTGGTCATGTTGTACAGGGACATATCGCCGGTGACCTTGCCGCGGATGACCTTGATCATGGAGTACTTGCCGTACTGGTCGGAGATGGTCTTGAACACGAAGGCGGCGGTGGTGCCGTTGGGATCGTAGGCGACCTCGATGGGGTTGCCGTCGTCGTCCTCGGCGGCCTCGGCGGGCATGTCGGTGGCCACGGGAACCAGATCCACGATGGTCTGCATCAGCATGTCAACGCCCATGCCGGTGAGGGCGGAGCCGCACAGCACGGGGCACACGCTGCCGTCGCGCACGCCGATCTTCAGACCCTTGGCCATGTCCTCGGCGGACAGTTCCATGGTCTCGAAGAACTTCTCCATCAGCTCCTCGTCGGCGCCGGCGGCGGCCTCCATCAGCTCAGCGCGCAGAGCCTCCACCTCGTCAGCCATGTCGCCGGGGATGGCGCACTCGCCCTTGGCGTCGTAGGCCTTGTTGTGCAGCAGGTCAACGATAACGGTAACGGCCTTGTTGGCATCGGCCTTGGTGGCCACGATGGGGGCGATGGCGGTGCCGTACTTGCCCTTGATGGTCTCGATGCAGGAAACGTAGTCGGAGTTGGCCTCCTCCACGCGGTTGATGAACATCATGCGGGGCTTCTTGCCCAGCATCTTCCAGGTGCGCTCCATGCCCACGGACAGGCCGTCCTTGGCGTTGCCCACGATGACGGCGCACTCGGCGGCGCGGATGGCGCACACGGCCTCGCCGGAGAAATCGAAGTTGCCGGGAGCGTCCATGACGTTGATCTTCTTGCCCTTGTACATAACGGGAGCGAAGGCCAGAGAGATGGAAATCTGGCGCTTGATCTCCTCGGCATCGTAGTCACAGGTGGTATTGCCGTCGGCGGTCTTGCCCAGACGGTCGATACCCTTGGTCATAAACAGCATCTGCTCAACCAGGGAGGTCTTTCCGGAGCCTCCGTGACCCAGCAGGGCGATATTGCGAATGTCGTTAGCAGTCATAGTGATGATGTTCTCCCTTCATTTTCTTGAAGTCCGCCGCCCACAGCCGCGGACAGTAGCTCAACGTACCGATTATATAGTATTTCCGCTGGCCTGACAACCTCTAATTTAAATATTTGTGGGAAATGTGCGCTGATATTCCCCACTTTTCGTCAGGTTGTACAATGGCAGGCTTTGTTCTATGGGCAAAGCGACGGAGTCGCCGTCAGTAGTGCTTCACAAGCCCGGCCAGCAGCAGCGTGGGCAGCAGCCACAGCAGCTGAAACACCACCATGGCGATGGGCGTCAGCAGGGCGAAATTGCCGATGGACGTCAGGTAATAGGCCAGCGCCACGCCCACAGCCGCGCCGATGTAGCCCAGAATGGTGGCGGTGCGCACGGCCTTCACCGCCCGGCGGCTGCCGGCCACGGACTCCACAAGGGGCATCAGCCCCTCCCGGCAGACGATGACATAGGGCTGCTCGCCCCGCTGCTCCGCCAGCTGCGCCAGCGCCAGACGGGTGGAGACATCCGGGTACACCGGTCTGGCGTCCACGCCGAATTTCCGCTTGATAAGCCCTGGCGTCACGTTGCCGCTGCGGACAGCCAGCACCGGCGTGATGTGAAAGCGCTTCAGGGTGCGCAGCGCCCACTCCGCGTTGCGGGAGGGCTGGTATTTCACGGCGAACACGGCGGTCAGCGCCCCATCCACCGCCAGAAACACACCGGTGGACAGCTTCATGTCACGGGGCAGCGCCACCCGGCGCTTCTTCATGAAATACGCGCTGCCCATGAGCACCGTCTCGCCCCGGATGTTGGCCTCCACACCGCCCTCCTCGCAGTAGTTGAGCCACTCCACCGGCAGGTGGAAGCCGCCCTCGGCGGTGAGCTGGCGCTCCAGCAGGGGGGTAAGGCTGCTGCCGGCGGCCTTGGCCACCGACGCGGCGTAAGACACGGCGCGGGCACGCTCCTCGCCGAACACCTTGTAGCCGTTCAGCGTCACGGTGCCGGGCGGGAACAGGTCGTCGTCCGTCAAAATCAACCGGCGGGAGCGGCTCACCGCCCGCGCACCGGCGTAACCGGCGGCGGCGCAGCCGCTGCGTCCCAGCCGCCGGGACAGATAGTACATGGGCAGCACGCCGCTGAGGGGAATGCTCAGCCCCGCACCGGCGGTGGTCAGCGCCGTGAGCACCCACGGAAAGTCGCTCATGTTGCCGTCGGAGAAGCACACCACGCCGGAGAGCACGGCGGCCACCGCCATCACCAGCGGCATGGCGTAGTTCTGCCAGTAGCGGGCGGGATCGGGGCGGCTCATGAGCCGGTAGAAGCCCTCCTCCGTGCCCTGCTGGCGGCACACGCCCGTCTCCGTGGCGGAGACCACGTAGGGCACGGCGCCGTTGAGCACCAGCAGGTGATAGGCGCTGCGGCGCATCTCCGCCTCCAGATACAGCCCCCACTGGCACGCCAGTATCAGCAGCGCACCGGCGGCGGCGTAGGGCGTGGCGCGGGTGCTGCCGGTGGCCATGCCGCACACGCAGCACAGCAGCTGCGTCATCGCCGCGATGGCGGTGCACAGCTCGCAGCCCGCCTGTCCCTGCCGCAGCAGCTCCACGGCGCGCCGCCACACGGCGGCGCAGGCCAGCGCCGTCAGCAGCAGACCGCCGCCCAGCACGGCACAGCGCAGCAGCGCCTCGTCCAGCCATGCGGAGGGCAGCTTTTCCAGCTCCTGCAATACGGCGGCCACCACCAGCGCCAGCGCCGGCAGGATACCCGCCAGCAGCCCTCGGCGCAGCCGTCCGCACCGCCGCTTGGCGTCCCGCAGGACGTCCTCCGGCAGCGGCTCCGGCTCCGGCGGTTCCTCCGGCTCCGGCTCCTCGTCCTCCTCCGGCTCGTCGAACAGCTGCTCCGTATCCTGAAAGGCCGGGCGGCGCTTTTTGCCCGCCGCCCGGTGGCGCAGCCGCGCCAGCAGGCTGGCGAGACGCTCGCTCAGCGGCACCGGCTGGGCGATAACGCCGTCGTCCTCGTCCTCCAGCACCGCGTCCACCGTCTGGGACATGATGTCCTTCAGCGCTACGCGATCCGGCGCGGTGGATTCGTACTCCGGTTTGGGAGCTGGCTCCGGCTCCGGGGCAGGCTCCGGTTCCGGAACGGGTTCCGGTGCCGGAGTGGGAAGCGGCTCCGGCTGGGGTTCCTGCGGCGGCTCCTGTTCCGGGGCAGGCTGACGCCCACCCCTGCCGTATTCGGCAAGGATGGATTCCAGCGAAAGCTCGTCCTCCTGATCGGGAGCGTTATACAGTTGTTCGTCCCGCCGTCTTCTCATTCTGTCTGTATGCTCTCATCCCCGCTGGCGCACCGCCTCGTACAGCAGGATCGCTGCCGCGGCGCTGGCGTTCAGGGAGGATATCTTTCCTTTCATGGGAATGCTCACCAGAAAATCGCAGTTTTCCGCGGCCAGACGGGTCATGCCCGTGCCCTCGGAGCCGATAACGATAGCCGCAGGCCCCTTCAGATCCGCCTGATACAGGGTTGTATTGCCGTTGGCCGCCGTGCCGAATACCCACACGCCCTGCTTTTTCAGATCCTTCAGCAGCGCCGGGATGTTGGGCACCCGCGCCACCGGCATATAGCTCACCGCGCCCGCCGAGGTCTTGGCGACGATGGCGGTCAAACCGGCGCTGCGGCGCTTGGGGATAATGACGCCGTGGGCGCCGGCGCACTCCGCCGTCCGCAGGATGGCGCCCAGATTGTGTGGGTCGGATATCTCGTCGCACACCACCAGCAGCGGCGCTTCGCCCCTGTCGGCGGCGGCTTGCAGGATGCTCTCCACGGTGGCGTATTCCCGCACGGCGGCCAGCGCGATGACGCCCTGATGGGCGTGGGTGCGGGACATGTTGTCCAGCTTGCGCCGGTCGGCCTCCACCACCACGATGCCGGCGGAGCGGGCTTTGGAGGCGATGTGCCCCAGGGTCTTGTCCGTCTCGCCCTTGGCGATATAGATCTTATCCATGGGCGTGTCCACCCGCAGGGCTTCGATCACCGCGTTGCGCCCCTCGATAATGCCGTCTGCCTCGGCGTCCGGCAGCGGGCGTCTGTTCTCCGTGTCCTTTGTATCTCTCATGATATACCTCACGCATTTTGTAATCGGTATCTATTCTACCACATCCTTTCACCAATATAAAGGCGGATTCATAGAAATTTTACAGGAAAACCGGAGGCCTTTTCCTTGAGACTTTCGGGCAGGTGTGGTATACTGATTAAAATTTACAGCTCCCTCGCAAGTCAAACGGAGGATAATAATATGGCAAACAACAATGGCAGCAATAACAACAACAGCGGCGGAAAGAACGGCAAGGGCAATTTCCGCGGCGTGCTGACGCTGATCGCGTGGGCGCTGGTGCTGACGGTGGCGTTCAACTATTTCAACGCCTACAACCGCAACGCCGCCAACAAGACCAGCAGCCACGAGATCAAATACAGCGAGATGGTCACCATGATCGAAAAGGGTCAGGTGGACGAGGTGCTGTTCAAGGACAGCACCATCTACATCACGCCGGTGGACGGCTATGTGTACACCGAGGAGGTCACCTCCGGCGGCAAGACGGAGACAAAGACCTATAAGCAGAGCGAGGATTCCAGCCTGACGCTGTACACCGCCTACCTCTCCAACGCCGACCTGCTGCCCCTGATGAAGGAGCACAACGTGGCCTATACTGGCTTCTATGAGGCCGAGATGAGCCCCTTCCTGATGATCATGATCCAGTATATCCTGCCCACCATCTTCATCGTGGGCGCGTTCATGCTGGTCATGCGTCTGATGAGCAAGTCCGGGGGCGGCGGCTTCGGCGGTATCGGCAGCGTGGGCAAGTCCAACGCCAAGGTCTATATGGAGAAATCCACCGGCGTCACCTTCAAGGATGTGGCCGGACAGGACGAGGCCAAGGAGTCGCTGGAGGAGATCATCGACTTCCTGCACAACCCCGGCAAATACACCGCCATCGGCGCCAAGCTGCCCAAGGGCGCGCTGCTGGTAGGCTCTCCCGGTACCGGCAAGACGCTGCTGGCCAAGGCCGTGGCAGGCGAGGCAGGGGTGCCGTTCTTCTCCATCTCCGGCTCCGACTTTGTGGAGATGTTCGTGGGCGTGGGCGCCAGCCGTGTCCGCGACCTGTTCAAGGAAGCCTCCAAGGTCGCGCCCTGCATTATCTTTATCGACGAGATCGACACCATCGGCAAGTCCCGCGACGCCAGCAAGTTCGGCGGCGGCAACGATGAGCGGGAGCAGACCCTCAACCAGCTGCTGGCCGAGCTGGACGGCTTTGACCCCGGCAAGGGCGTCATCGTGCTGGGCGCCACCAACCGCCCGGAGGTGCTGGACAAGGCGCTGCTGCGGCCCGGCCGCTTCGACCGGCGCATCACCGTGGATCGCCCCAATCTGGCCGGACGTCTGGCCACCCTGCAGGTACACACCCGCAACATCAAGCTGGCGGAGGACGTAAATCTGGAGAAGATCGCCCAGGCCACCGCCGGCTGCGTGGGCGCAGACCTGGCCAACCTGGTGAACGAGGCCGCCCTCCGCGCCGTCCGCAAGGGACGCCGCGCCGTGAATCAGGACGACCTGCTGGTGTCCTTCGAGCTGGTCATCGCCGGCAGTGAGAAGAAGGGCACCGTCATCACCGAGGCGGAGAAGCGCATCATCGCCTACCACGAGGTGGGTCATGCGCTGGTGGCCGCCAAGCAGAAGAACGCACAGCCCGTCAGCAAGATCACCATCGTGCCCCACACCCAGGGTGCGCTGGGCTATACGCTGCACCTGCCGGAGGAGGAGAAGTTCCTCATGTCCAAGGAGGACATCCTCACCGAGATACGCACCCTGCTGGCCGGACGCTCCAGCGAGGAGGTGGTGTGCAACACCATGACCTCCGGCGCCGCCAACGACATCGAGCGCGCCACGGAGATGGCGCGGAATCTGGTGGCGCGGTTCGGCATGTGCGATGAGTTCGACATGATGGCTCTCGGCTCCGTCCAGAGCCAGTATCTGGACGGCGGCTACTCCATGTCCTGCGCACAGGAGACGTATGCCGCCGCCGACCGGGAGACCATCAAGATCCTGCGCCAGTGCCACGAGGAGGCCAAGGCCATCCTGCGGGAGAACCGGGAGCTGCTGGACAAGATCGCCGCGTACCTGCTGAAGAAGGAGACGATCACCGGACAGGAGATGATGGCCATCATCGAGGGCCGCGACCCGGAGACGGTGGACAACTACGGCGCCAGCAAGAGCAGTCAGCCCGCCTTCCGTCCCAGCGTGCCGGAGACCATCGAAGCGCCCGCCAAGCACATCAACATCGTGTCCGAGCCGGTGCCCATGCCGGACTTCGACGAGAAGCCGGAAGAGAAAAAGCCGGAGGACACCCCGGAGCCGCCCGCCGACAGCCCGGCGGAGGACAAGCCTGAATAAAAGAGCACGAACGCCCTGCGGCATAGCCGCAGGGCGTTTCGGTTTGTGTGGGATAACACTTCCGCACTTCATTCGGTAGGGGACGGCGTCCTCGACGTCCCGCTTCGCACGGTCCTGTGTCCCAGCGCTTATTCGCTTTTCGCCAGCTCCTGCACCCGCCGGCACAGCAGGGGCAGCGCCTTTTCAAATTCCACGCCGTACCAGCCCGCGTGGGGGTCGCGCGCCGTGGCGTCGATGCACGCCAGCACGAACTCCACCGCCAGCGCGGACGACTGCTCCAGCGTCATGCCCCGCATGAGCCCGCCGGTCACAGTGGCGGCGAATATGTCCCCCGTGCCGTGGAAGGAGGCGGGGACACGCCGCCCCTGAGCGGTGAAATACGTCCCCGTCCGGCTGTCGTACCCCATGGCGCCCAGTCTGTCCGGGGCGAAGGAGACACCGGTGAGCACCACCTGCTTCACGCCCAGTGCTGCCACCCGCTGCAAAAGGGTGCGGGCGAAGCCCTCGTCCACGTCCTCCCGGTAGGGCGTGCCGGTCAGAAGGCACGCCTCGGTGATGTTGGGCAGCGCCACGTCCGCCCGCGCCACCACCCGCGCCATAGCCGCCGGGAAATCATCGCCGAAGCCGGCATACAGCTTCCCGTGATCCGCCATGGCGGGATCGACGATCAGCAGTGTGTCCGGGCTTTTCACCGCGTCGAAGAAATCCAGCACCTGCTGCACCTGCGGCACAGAGGCGATATAGCCGGTATACAGCGCATCGAAATGCACGTTTTGCTGCCGCCAGTGGGCGGCGATGGCCGGCAGCTGGTCGGTGAGATCCCGGCTGACGAAGCCGGGAAACGCGGTGTGGGCGCTGAGCACCGCCGTGGGCACGATGGCGCACTCCACCCCCATGGTGGAGATCACCGGCAGCGCCACCGTCAGGGAGCAGCGTCCCAGGCAGGAGATGTCCTGTATGGATGCGATCCGCTTCATAGCTTCACCGTCTCATCCAGCTGCACGCCGTACAGATTCTTGGCCGAGCAGCCGGCGCGTCCGCCGCCGGCACAGGCGCAGGCACACGCACAGGCGCAGCTGCTGGCGCAGGCACAGTGGCTGCCGCCGCCGAACCCGCCTCCGCCAAAGCCGCCGCCCCGGCTGCCGCCGCCGAACCCGCCACCGCTTCTGGGCGGTCTGGGCTTTGTTTTGGTGCCCACGCTGCCGGGGCGGGGCCTGCCGTCCGGCCCCGCGGGATACCACAGGTGGTTGACGAACACGTACCGGGTGCCGAAGCCGCCGGCATAGCCGTCGCCCCGGCGGGCGGCGGAGATCAGCACGAAGATGAATATCACCACGAAGATCATCACCATCATGCCGATGATGGCGTCCCCGGCGTCGTCATCGTCGTAGTAATAGTCATCGCTGCCGTTCCAGCTGTCGTCAGGGATGTTGTTGGCGCTGTATTCCTCCGACAGTTGGGTGGGCCAGTCGGCATAGCGCACCTGCACGTTCATCTTGTAGCCGTAGCCCAGATCGGAGGCGGTGATGGTCATGCCGTTTTGCACCGTCACGCTGTCAGCGCCGCTGACCGTGCCCTCGGTGAAATCGCCGGTCAGCCCGGCGGGGTCGTTCCAGATGAGGGTCATCTGGCCGATCCCGGCCTCGTCGAACCAGCCGGCGGTGTAATCGTAGGTCACGGCGCTGCCGTCCAGCTGGTACATATACTCCTGCACCCACGAGTAGGCGAAGGAAAAAGTCTCGTTTGCGTCGTAGCCCTGGGTCAGGTAGACGTACATATAGCTGTTGTCGAAGTCCAGCCGCTCGATGTTGTCCGTCAGCGCCGCCGTGTCCCGGATGGAGCCGTTGGGTACGCCGATCTTCAGCTCCTGCCCGTAGGGCAGCTCCTCCAGCGGCGTCCACTCCAGCTTCACGGTGATAAGCAGGCTGCCGTCCTCCGTGTTGGGCGTCACCATAACGCTGTACTGCTCGATGTAGTCGTAATCCGCCCATGCGGTGACGGTAAAGCAGGCCGCCGCCAGCAGGGTCAACAGCAGGATATGGAGCTTTTTCAGCATACGGACGCCTCCTCTCCGTTGCCCTGACGCAGCTGGCACAGCTGCTCCATTTTGGTGCTTTTGGCGCGGATGGCCGCGCAGCGCTGGCTCTGCCATATCTTATCCCAGTCGTCCGTGAGCATGTTCCCCAGCGGCTGGCTGCTGAGCCAGCTCTGGCAGGGGATCACGCCGCCGTCCGGGGCGATGGCCATGTTGCTGAGACACGCGCCGCAGCTGGGCACCAGCGTCAGCCCCAGCGAGCGCAGCGTCTCCTCCTTCAGCCAGCCGGGGCTGGTGAAGTCCATCTCCATTCCCAGCTCCTCCGCCACGGTCACGGCGCGGCGCAGCACGTCCGTCAGCTGCTCCTCCGTGAGACGGGTGGCCTGACTCTCCGCGCCCTCGGCGCTGCCAGAGGGGATCAGGCCGGAGCAGGTGACGTACCGCACGCCCAGCTCATGGACGAAACGCACGGTGGCGGCGTAGTCCTCATTCAGGCTGCACAGTGGCGTGTTCACCGACACGGACAGCCCGGCGGCCACCGCGTTTTTGATGCCGGCCACGGTGTCGTCAAAGCCCTCCGCGCCCACCAGCGCGTTGTGGATGGTGGGGTCGTGGCTGTACAGCGTTACCTGCACGCTGTCGAGACTGGCGTCATACAGCCTGCGGCACAGCTCCGGCGTCAGCAGCCGCCCGTTGGTGTTCAGGCGGGTGACGAACCACTGGGCGACCTCCACCAGCTCCACCAGATCGGCGCGGAGGGTGGGCTCGCCGCCGGTGAACGTCACCTGCGGGACGTTGGCGGCGCGGAGCTTCGCCAGTATCTCCTTCCACTGGGCGGTGGTCAGCTCCGGCGTGTCGGACAGGGGCTGACCGGCGGCGTAGCAGTGCAGGCACTTCTGGTTGCAGTGCCACGCGCCGCCACGGGTCATGGCGCTGACCATAAGATCCATGCGGTGGGGCGCGGTCATCTCCGGGGCGTACTCCCCCAGCGTCAGCGGGGCGACCTCCGCCTCCGGCTCCTGCCCGCGGGCAATGGCCACCAGGGACCGGATCATGGTGGCCAGATCACCGGCCAGCTGCTCCTTCGATGTGAAGGGATAGGTCTTGTGCGTCTCGGCCACGGCGCCGGCGGCCATGGCGTTCCAGTCGCTCTCGGTGATCTCCAGCCCGGCGAAGGGCTCCAGCCGATCCATGAAGTTGGCCAGCAGGATCGCCCAGCTGAGGTTCAGGGGCACCAGACGGCTGCCGTTGAGCAGCAGAAGAAAGGGCGCGTTGTCCGCGTCCTGACGGGGTGGGATCATGTGGATGCGCAGCACGCCGCGTCCCTTGGGATCCAGCGTGATATGGCGCACGCACTCCAGATGGCGGCGGCGATAGCGCCGCTCCAGCAGTGTAGCCACAGGCAGTTCCTCCTTTTGAAGGCAATATATGACAGAGTATACCACAGCCGAGCCATGATAGCAAGAAACGCGCAAAAAAGAACCGCCTTCCGGCGGTTCTCAGGCTGTCGAAAAAGTCTGTCATTGCGAGCCAGTCCGCGCCGCGAAGCAAGTGCCCTTGGGGTACAGACTGGCGTGGCAATCCGTTTCTAAAACGCATAATTCCTGCACTTTTCCGCAGATTCCCAGCTAAAAGGTTACGGATTCCCACACCAGTGACATCGGTCACTGGTTCGGAATGACAGGGGCGTGGGTTTATCGACACGCTGAAGAACCGCCTTCCGGCGGTTCTCAATCGTTCACATCGTAGAAAATGCGCTCGCCCTCCTCGGCCAGTCCCAGCTGGTCACGCGCCAGATCCTTGATGAATTCCTCGTCGTCCTTCTTGGCCAGATCGGACTCCAGCGCCTGGTTCTCCTGGGTCTGCATTTGCAGCTGGCGCTCCAGCGCCGCCTGCTGCTGTCTGGCCTCGCTGAGGCGCTGTCCCACCTGTATCAGCTCGATGCCCAGGAAGATCACCAGCGCGGCGATCAGCAGCACCAGGGCGGGGTTGGTGCGGTGCGTTGCTTTTTTCTTCTGTGCCATGTGTGCTCGCCTCCTTCGCCGTCTTTTTCTTTATCATAGCGCACTTGCGGCGAAAAGGAAAGGCTTTTTTCCCGGCAGCGGCGATTTTTTTTGCCAGCGCCGCCATCCACGACACAGGGCGCCACAGAAGGCGCGCCGTGGCCGCCGCTGCGCCCAGCCAGAAGTCCCACAGCGGCCGCAGCAGCGGCGACAGCGCCAGCACATACAGCAGCGCGCCCAGCCCCATGGCGCTGAGCATCACCAGCCGCAGCTCGCCCTCGCCCACCCGCAGGACATACCACAGCAGCGCCGGAGCCACCGCCAGCAGATACACCCCGTCCAGCACATGGGTCAGCCGTCTGTTTTTCCGGCGGCGGAGGCGCACCGGCCTCAGCAGATCGTACACCGCCGCAGCCGCCGCACCCAGCGCCGCCGCCGTCAGATAGCCCCACAGCTGCGCGGAGACAACGGTGCCCACCTCAGGCGAACAGGCGGCTGAAGAAGGAGCCGCCCCGCTCCTCCGGCGCGTCCTCGTAGGTCAGGGCATCGATGCGCCCGTCCACATGCAGCTCGCCGCCGTCCAGCGACAGCTTGCCGATATGCAGTCCCTCGCCGCTGACCACCAGCGTCCCCGCGCCGGTGCGCAGGACGATGCACTGGTCGTCGAACCGCTCCACGTCCTCCACACCGGCTACGGTGAGCTTTTCCCGTCCCTCCAGCTGGAGACGGTGGACGGCGGCAGGGTCGGTGATGTCGTATGCCATAAGAAATCCCCCTCATACACGGTTTTTCCCAGTGTATGAGGGGGCTTGTTCGTTTATGACAGAGCTGTCCCTACACCTCGCGGTACATGGCGGCAGCCGCGTCCTTGCCCACGTTCTCGGTGACGGACAGCACCTCCACCGTCAGCGTTTTCGCGCCGAAGCGGATGGCGATCACGTCGCCGACCTTCACGTCGTAGGACGCCCGCTGCACCCGGCCGTTGACGGTGACACGCTCCGCGTCGCAGGCTTCGTTGGCCACGGTGCGGCGCTTGATGAGCCGGGAGACCTTCAGATATTTGTCCAGACGCATGGTGCGCCCTCCTTTCGGGAAAAAGAGCCGGTGCGTCACCACACCGGCTCCGGGATCAGGCAAAATTACTTGGCCACGGCGTCCTTCAGAGCCTTGCCGGCCTTGAAGGTGGGAACGGTGGAGGCGGGGATCTCCACGGCGGCGCCGGTGCGGGGATTCAGGCCGGTGCGGGCGGCGCGCTTCTTGGTCTCGAAGGAGCCAAAGCCCACCAGCTGCACCTTCTCATTGGCCTTCAGAGTCTCGGCAATGGTGTTCAGCACGGCGTTGACGGCAGCATCAGAGTCCTTCTTGGACAGGCCGGTCTTCTCAGCGACAGCGGCGATCAGTTCAGTCTTATTCATGTTATTTCCTCCCAAAAATTTTCGTTGGTAATTGCCGCGATGCGCGGCTATCCTAAAACGATGTTGTATCGCATTAAGAACGTTCCTTCGCCCCGTTCCACAGGGCGGTCATCTCCTCCAGCGTCATGTCCCGCAGCGCTCTGCCCTGCCGGGCGGCCTCCTGCTCCATGACGCGGAAGCGCCGGATGAATTTTTCGCAGGTACCGGCGATGGCGTCCTCCGGGTCGATGCCGCAGAAGCGCCCCACCTTCACGGCGGCGAACAGCACATCGCCCAGCTCACCGGCCACGTCGCCGCCTGTCTCCACGGCCTGACGCAGCTCGCCCGTCTCCTCGTCCAGCTTGTCCAGTGCGCCGGAGACGTCGCGCCAGTCGAAGCCCGCGTCTGCGGCCTTCTTCTGTATCTTCTCCGCCCGCCACAGGCCGGGCAGACTGCGCGCCACAGCGTCCAGCGCATCGGCGGTGGTCTTTTGTCCCTTCTCCTGCCGCTTCAGCTCATCCCAGCTGGCGGGCACGGTGTCCGCCGTCTCCGCCCGTCCGTCGCCGAACACATAGGGATGGCGGAACAGCAGCTTTTTCACCACGCCGTCGCACACGTCGTCCATGGTGAAGCGCCCTGCGTCCTTCTCGATGTCCGCGTGGAACACCACCTGCATCAGCACGTCGCCCAGTTCCTCCCGGAGCAGCGCGGTATCCTCCGTGTCGATGGCCTCCGCCGCCTCGTATGCCTCCTCCAGCAGTCCGCGGCGGATGCTCTGGTGCGTCTGCACCCGATCCCACGGGCAGCCCTTGGCCGAGCGCAGCAGCCGGACGATCTCCAGCAGGTCGTTGTAGTCATAACGGGGTTTCCTTGTAAAATTTAGCATACTTACGCTCCTATTGCAAGAGGTTTTCCGCATGCGGCACAGAAAAGTTCAGCGCAAATGCAGAAAATCCGCGATTTTCTCCCCCTTGGGCAGCGTCACCACGTCCGTGCGGGTCACAGCGCCGACAGCCAGCGCCAGGATCACATATACCGCCGCCGCCACCGCGATGGCCGGCAGCACCGCCCAGCGCTCCGGCAGCACCCGGCAGAAAAGGCCGTAGCCGGAACGGGCAGCCAGCGCCATCACCGCCGTCACCAGCACCGGGCGGGCGAACAGCCGTATGTAGCCCGGACGCTCCGGCACCAGCCGGGCGATGGCGATCAGGTCGATGAGTACGATCAGCGCGTAGCAGTACAGGGTGCTGACAGCCGCGCCCCGTATGCCGGTGGCCGGGTCGCCCACCATCAGGTAGTTGGTGACCACCTTCAGCACGCCGCCGCACAGTAGCGCCAGCACCGGCACCAGCGGGTGCCCGTAGGCCTGTAGGACGCCGTTGGCGGCCACCATCAGGCACACGAACACGCAGGCCAGCCCCAGAAACGTCAGGTGGTACGCCGCCGCCCTTGCCGTGTCCGGCACCGCCGGGTACAGCAGCAGCAAAATAGGCTCCGCCAGCACCGACAGTCCCACGCCGGCGGGCAGCGCCGTAAGGACGGTGAGCTTCATGGCGGCGCCGGCGGCTTTCCCGGCGGCCGTCCGGTCGCCCCGTGTCAGGGCGGCGGACACGGCGGGCATCAGGCTCACCGACAGGGGATAGATAAACGACGGCGGCAGGGCGAACAGCGTCATGCCGAAGGTATATTCGCCGTACAGGGCGGCTGTCTCCGCCGCCGAATAGTGCAGCGTGTTCTGCAGCGTGCCGGTGACCAGCGTCTGATCCAGCAGGGTGATAAGGCTCATGCCCGCCGCGCCCACGGTGATGGGCACGCCGTCGCACAGCAGCTGCCGGGCGATATCCCGGCGGGCGGGCGGCACATCACGCACTGGTGGCAGAGACGCCTGCCTCGGCAGCAGCAGCGCCGTGACCAGCAGTCCCAGCCCCGCGCCCGCCGTCACGCCGCCGATGGCGCCTGCGGCGCACAGGGGCGCGCCCGCGCCCCTGTGGAGCAGGTACAGGCACAGCGCCAGCCCTACCGTCAGCTTGCCGGTGGACTCCGCCACCTGTCCGGCGGCGGTGGGCACCATGTCCCCCAGCCCCTGGGTATAGCCCCGCAAGGCGGCGGACAGGCATACCAGCAGCACCGCCGGCCCCAGCGCCCGCAGCGCGCTCGCCGCGTCGCCGTCGTGAAGGGCAGCGGCCAGCGTGTCCGGCAGCAGGCACATGACGGCGCTGCACGCAAGACCCATGACCCCCAGCAGCGCCAGCCCTGTCCGCAGACAGCGCCCCGCCGCGCCGAAGCGCCGCTGGGCGGCGACGCGAGCCACCATACGGCTCAGCGCCACAGGCAGTCCCGCCGTGGACAGCACCAGCAGCAGGCTGTAGATGTTATAGGCGGCGTAAAAATGCGCCATGCCCTCTCTGTCCAGCAGATTCCCCAGCGGGATCTTGTACAGAGCGCCCAGCAGCTTCGTCACCGCCACGGCCAGCGCCAGTATGGCCGCGCCGCCCATGAAATTTTGCCGCCGGTGGGTCATAGCGCCTCCTTACGAATGTCCCGGCGTTACCGCGCCATATTCTCGTGGAACCGGCGGAACGCCTCTAAATTCTCGGTGAGCTTCTCCGGCCGCTGGATGCATTCCAGCGGGAATTTGGGGTGGAACACCCGCTCGATGCGGTTGCGTCCGGCGTCCACCATTTTGGTGGAGCCGCCTGCCCCCAGAGAGAGGATGCTGTGCAGCTCCTCCATGATGTAGATATTATACAGTCCCTCCGCGCCGGATATGCACCAGCCCACATTTTCAAAGCTGCCGGACATGTACTTCTGCCGGTAGAGGTAGTAGGGGGCGAAGCCCCGGGCGCGCAGGGCGGGATCGGCGTAGTCCAGCATGGCGGCCACGTCCTCCGCCGTGGGGATGGGCAGTCCCTCCAGCAGGATGCGGCTGCCCTTCTTGAGACTGAGGGTGTGGACGGTGATGTTGTCCGCGCCGAAGGTCAGGCAGCGATCCAGCGTCCGGCGGAAGCCCTCCGGCGTGTCGGCGGGCAGGCCGGCGATGAGATCCATGTTCACATGGGGGAAGCCCATGGAGGTGGCCAGCGCCATGGCCTGTTCGATGTCCTCCGGGCTGTGCTTCCGTCCGATGGCAGAGAGCACCTGCGGCTCCAGCGACTGGGGATTCACGCTGATGCGGTCGGCTCCGTGATCCAGCAGTACCTGCAGCTTCTCCCGGTCAATGGTGTCCGGGCGGCCGGCCTCGATGCAGTATTCCACGCAGTCCGACAGGTCGAAGCTGCGGTTCAGGTGGGTCAGCAGCGCATCCATCTGCCGGGCGGACAGGGTGGTGGGCGTGCCGCCGCCCATGTAGAAGGACTTGATGCGCAGCCCCGCCTCCTTCACCATCCGCCCGGCGGCGGTGATCTCCTCCGTCAGCGCCGCCAGATACGGCTCCATCAGGGAGAAGGACTTCTCCACCGAGGCGGACACGAAGCTGCAATAGGCGCAGCGGGTGGGGCAGAAGGGGATGCCCACGTAGAGGGATATCTCCTCCGGGCGCAGGTCGCGCTTGGCGCGCAGTCCGGCCTCGGCGCTCTCCAGCGCCAGTCGGCGGCGGGCGGGAGACACGCAGTAGGTGTCCCGCAGGACGCGGTCGGCCTGACCGGGGGTCATGCCCTCCTCCAGCATGCTCCGCACCAGCTTGGCCGGGCGGATGCCGGTCAGCGCGCCCCAGCTGGGCGCCACGCCGGTGACATCCCGGGCGGCGCGGAAGAAGGACAGCTTCAGGGCGCGCTGACGCAGGCGTTCCCGCTCGTACTCGTCGGAAACGCCTGTGATGCGCACGCGGGCTTCGCCCCGCGCCGTCTTGCCGCCGTATGTCAGCTCCGTGACGCCGACAGCGTAGGTCTTGCCCTCGCGGAGCGTTACCTCCGCGTGGCTGTCGCCCGTCTCGCCCTCGTACACCGGGCGCTCGTCCGGGAAAAAGGCCAGCAGGCTCTGCTCGATGGCATAGCGGTCGTCGTGACCGCGAAAGGTCAGTCTCATCGCGCCGTACCCTGTCGCATGTAGGGGTTCACGCGGCGCTCGTAATCCATGGTCGTCTCCCGGTCATGGCCGGGCAGTACCCGGTAGTCGCCCTCCAGCGATGCCAGCCGCGCCAGCGACGCCAGCATCTTGCGGTAGTCGCCGCCGGGGAAATCGCACCGGCCGCAGGAGCAGCGGAACAGGGTGTCGCCGGCGAAGAGGACGTGCTGTCCCTCCACCAGCAGGCAGACGGAGCCCTCGGAGTGACCCGGCGTTTCCAGCACGCGGAGGGTCAGACCGCCCAGCGGCAGCGTGTCGCCCTCCTGATAATAGCGCTGGTTCTTCTCCCCCACCGGGGTGAACAGCAGGTCGCCGCCGCGGTCGGCGGCGGTGTCCTTCCGGTGGATGTACACCGGCACGTCCGGGTACCTCTCCAGCAGCGGCCGCACGGCGGAGGTGTGGTCAAAGTGTCCGTGGGTCAGCAGGATATACCGCAGGGCGCAGCCGCTCTGCTCCACCAGCTTCTCCACCCGGGCGGCATCGTCGCCGGGGTCGATGAGGGCGCAGACCTTGGCGTCCTCGTCGCACAGCAGGTAGCAGTTGGTCATGATGGGACCCACTTGCAGCGTTTGAATGGTCATGGCGTCCTCCTTACAGGGTGTCGGTGTCCAGAATGATGGTCAGGGGGCCGTCGTTGAGGCTGTCCACCTGCATGTAGGCGCCGAACTCGCCCGTCTCGGTGTGGAAGCCCTTGTCCCGGCACAGCTGCACGAACTTCTCATACAGGGGGATGGCCACCTCCGGCCGCGCCGCTGCCAGAAACTCGGGGCGGCGCCCCTTCTTGCAGTTGGCGTACAGGGTGAACTGAGAGACGATCAGCAGCTGGCCGCCCACGTCGGTGAGGCTGCGGTTCATCTTCTCGTTCTCGTCCTCGAAGATACGCAGGCCGGTGAGCTTGTCGGCCAGCTTCTCCGCCTGCGCCTCGGTGTCCTCATGGGTGACACCCAGCAGGACGAGGAAGCCCTCGCCGATCTGTCCGATGATCTTGCCGTCCACAGAGACGGAGGCGTGCTTCACGCGGGTCAATACAGCGCGCATAATTTGTTCTCCTTTATACTCTTTGTATTCGTTTTCCTCATCCGGCGGGTCTTGTCACCCGCATAACGCCCGATATCTGCTCGATGCGGCGCATGACGCTGCGCAGCTGCTCGCTGTCCGCCACATCGATGTCCAGCGACAGCAGGGCGAAGCCGTCCGGCGTACTGCGGGCGTTCATGGAGGAGACGTGGGTCTTGGTGCTGGACAGCACCGTGGACACGTCCATGATGATGTTGATGCGATCCTTGGCGGTGATCTCCAGCGTGGTGCGGTAGCTCTCCTTGGTGTCGCTGCCCCAGGAGACCTTGATCCACCGCCCCGCCTCGTTGGGCTTACGGCGGGCGGGATCGGCGTTGGGACAGTCCGCCCGGTGGACGGAGATGCCGTAGCCGCGGGTGATGAAGCCCACGATGTCGTCGCCGGGCACGGGGGTGCAGCACTTGGAGAACTTCACCAGACAGTTGGTCAGTCCCTCCACCACAATGCCCTGCTCGCTTCTGGTGCGCTGGGGCACGGCGGGGCGCATGATCTGCGGCTGATCCGCCACAGGTACCTCCTCCTGCCGCTCCGTCTGGTGCTGGTGGATGATGCGCTGGATGTCCTCCCGCAGCCGCCCCATGACCTTCAGGGCGGAGATGCCGCCGTAGCCGATGGCGGCGTACATGTCGTCCAGCGATGTGAAGCACAGCTTCTTCAGCACGCCGGGCAGGTTCTCCTCGTTGGTCAGCTCCTTCAGCGTCACGCCGGTACGCTTCAGCTCCGACTCGAAGCTCTGGCGGCCGTTGACGATGTTCTCGTCCCGCTTCTCCTTCTTGAACCACTGGCGTATCTTGCTGCGGGCGTTGCTGGAGCGGGCGATCTTCACCCAGTCGCGGCTGGGGCCGTGGGCGGATTTGCTGGTCATGACCTCCACCACGTCGCCGTTGCGCAGGTGGTAGTCGAACTGCACGATGCGCCCGTTGACCTTGGCACCCACCATGTGGTTGCCGATGGCGGAGTGGATGGTATAGGCAAAGTCGATGGGCGTGGCGCCCGCCGGCAGGTTGATGACGTCGCCGTTGGGGGTGAACACGAACACCTCATCGGCGAACATGTCCACCTTCAGGGAGTGGATAAAGTCCTCGGCGTCGGCGTCCTCCTGATTTTCCAGCAGGCGGCGCACCCACTCATAGCTGCGCTCGTCGCCGGCGCCCTGTCCGTTCTGCTTGTACTTCCAGTGGGCAGCCACGCCGTACTCCGCCACCTCGTGCATCTCCTTGGTGCGGATCTGCACCTCGAAGGGGATACCGCTCTCGCCCACCACCGTGGTGTGCAGGCTCTGGTACATGTTGGGCTTGGGCGTGCCGATATAGTCCTTGAACCGCCCCAGAATGGGCTTGAACAGGTCGTGGATAATGCCCAGCACGTTGTAGCAGTCCGCCACCGTGTCCACAATGACCCGGAAGGCGAACAGGTCGAACACGTCGTCCAGGCTCTTGTTCTGGGTGTACATCTTGCGGTAGATGGAGTAGGGGTGCTTCATGCGGCCGTAGACCGTGGCGTCGATGCCCTCCTCCTTCAGGCGGGTGACGATGCGGTCGTGGACGGCGGACATAAACCCGTCGTACTCCGCCGCCTTCTCGTCCAGCGCCTCGGTGATCTCCCGGTAGCCCACCGGGTCCAGATACTTCAGGCTGAGATCCTCCAGCTCCCACTTCATCTTCTGCATACCCAGCCGATGGGCGATGGGCGCATAGATCTCCATAGTCTCGAAGGATTTCTGCTTCTGCTTCTCCGGCGTCTGGTACTCCATGGTGCGCATGTTGTGGAGCCGGTCGGAGATCTTGATGAGGATCACCCGGATGTCCTTGGCCATGGCCATGAGCATCTTGCGCAGGTTCTCCATCTGCTCCTCCTCTTTGGAGGTGTAGTGTACCCGCGTCAGCTTGCTGACGCCCTCCACCAGATCGGCCACGGTAGGGGAAAACAGATGGCTGATCTCCTCATGGGTGGCGGTGGTGTCCTCGATGGTATCGTGGAGCAGGGCGGCCACAATGGACTCCGTGTCCAGATGCAGCTCCTCCGCCACGATCTGCGCCACCGCCAGCGGGTGGGTCACGAAGGGCGAGCCGTCCTTGCGGTTCTGCCCGGCGTGGTGAGCGGCGGCGAACTCATAGGCGGCGCGGATCTGATCGAAGCCCGCCGCCGGGTTGTAGCTCTTGACTGTCTCTACCAGATGTTCGTATTGCTCCTGCGGCGTCACTGCGCACCGCCTCCTTTCTCACTGTCATGATATGCCAGCGCCGCCATCAGCGGCGAATGCTCCAGCGACACGCGGCAGCCCCGGTGCAGGTGCAGGGTGATGGTGTGCTCCGTCTCCTGCCAGTCCAGCAGCCCCCGCTCCCGGAACACGGCGGCGCACACCGCCGCTCGCAGGAACGGCTCCACGCCGCCCAGCTCCGAGGCCATGTGCCGCAGCAGGGGCAGGGTATCGGCGGTCAGCCCCTCCTCCGGCACGGCGCGCTCCAGAAAGCGCCACGCCGTGGCAAATTGCTGGCGCGTGGGCAGGGCGCGGCGGGCGTCCCGCAGGGGCGGCACGCCGCCGCCGGCGATGTGATGCGCCAGCGTCAGCGCCTCCTGCTCCCGTCCGCTGGCACAGAGGGAGGGTCGAATATCCACCATCTGCAATTGCACCGTCCGGCTGCCCCGGAATTCGTTGATCTGCAAATAGAAGGCCGCGTCCACCCGGTCGCCAACGGCGCAGCCGCAGCGCTCCACCACGGTGGAGAAGAAAATGCCGTCAAACTGGGCGCAGCCCTTGCCCAGCCGCAGCTTCAGGTGCCGGTTCTGCCCCACATTCTGGGTACGCAGCAGCGTGGCGCCCAGCAGGCAGAACACCGGTCGGGCGTTGCCGCTGCCGTAAGGCTCCAGCGCGGACAGCGCCTCCAGCTCCTCCAGCGTCACGGCGGCGGGATAGGCGATGGCCACATCCACCTCCAGCGCCGGCTCCGGCGGCCGCCCGTTGCAGTAGCTGCGGGCGTATTCGTTCATCCGGTCGCGGAAGGCCGGAATGTTGTCCCTGTCGATGGTGAAGCCCGCCGCCAGCTCGTGTCCACCGAAGCCCAGCAGCAGATCCTTGCAGTTTTCCAGCGCAGCGAACAGGTTGAAGCCGCCCCAGCTGCGGCAGCTGCCCTTGCCGGTGCTGCCGTTGAGGTGGATCATGAAGCTGGGACGGGAATATTTTTCGGAAAGGCGGCTGGCCACGATGCCCACCACGCCCTGATGCCAGCGGCTGGATTCCAGCACCAGCGCGCTGCGCTGGCGGTCGGGCATCTGCCCGATCATCTCCTCCGCCTGGGTGTAGATCTCCTGCTCCACGTTCTGGCGCTCCCGGTTCAGGGCGCACAGCTCCTTGGCCATGCGCTCCGCCGCCTCCGGATCGCTGCACAGCAGCAGCTCCGCCGCCATGTCCGCCGCGCCCATGCGCCCGGCGGCATTGATGCGGGGCGCCAGCACAAAGCCGATCTGCACGGAGGATATCTCCCGGCCGCTGAGCCCCGCCTCCCGCAGCAGCGCGTGAAGGCCGATGAAATCCGAATGCTCCAGATCCGCCAGCCCGCAGGACACGATGGTGCGGTTCTCGCCGGACATCTGCATCACGTCGGCCACGGTGCCGATAGCCGCCAGCGTGCAGTACCGGGCGAACAGGGCGTCCTCCCTGTCGGGGCCGCCCAGCGCCAGCACCAGCTTCAGCGCCACGCCGCAGCCGGCCAGATGCTTGAAGGGGTAGCCGCAGTCGGGCCGGTGGGGATCCACCACCGCCACGGCGCGGGGCAGCGTCTCCCGGCACTCGTGGTGGTCGGTGATGACCACGTCCATGCCCAGAGAGTTGGCGAAGTCCACCTCCTCCACGCCGGTGATGCCGCAGTCCACGGTGATCAGCAGCCGCACGCCCTGGTCGTACAGACTCCGGATGGCGTCGCAGCTGAGGCCGTAGCCGTCCTCGATGCGGCGGGGGATGTAGTGCAGCACGTCGGCGCCCCGGCGCTGGAGATAATCCACCAGAATGCAGGTGGCGGTGATGCCGTCCACGTCATAGTCCCCGAACACCGCCATGCGCTCGCCGCTGTCCAGCGCCCGGCGGATGCGCTCCACCGCCTTGTCCATGTCCGCCATCAGGAAGGGGCTGAGGGTCAGCCTGTCCTCCCGTTCCAGAAATGCGGCGGCCTGCTCCGCCGTCTCCACCCCGCGGGCGGCCAGCACAGCGGACACCAGATAGGGGTAGCCCGCCGCCTGCAGGCGCTGCTGCGCCTCCGGATGCTCCGGCGCAATGTGCCATTTGCGGTATTTCACGGCGTCCACCTCCCTCTTGTCTGGATAAATAGAACTTTCGTCCCACGTTAATGTTTATAATAGTTTATTATATCAATATTAAAGCCAAAGGTAAAGTAAAAAATCCCCCAGACCCGCTCTTCTTTGGCGAAAAAGAAAACAACACCTTGCAATCGGCGGCAATATGGTCTATGATGGACACAACACAGACAGAATCGAGGAAATGCCCATGCGTCCTGACGGAAAGCGCGTAAAAGATCTGCCGCCCATCGTGGCGGCCATCCCCTACATCATGCCCAAGCGGTATGACGCCTGGAACACCATCACGGAGAACATCGACGAGGAGGTCATCAAGGCGTATATCCGCGAGAAGCGGCGGGGCGGTGTGCGCATCAACCACATGGCGGTGATCATCGCCGCGTACTACAAGGCGTACCAGACCAACCCCAAGCTCAACTGGTTCGTGGTGAACAGCCATCTCTACGAGCGCAACCACTTCTGCGTGTCCTTCGTCATCCTGAAAAAGCGGGCGGACGGCACGCCGGACGAGACGACGCTGAAGATCTATCTGGAGCCGCAGGACAACATCTTCACCATCAACCGGAAGATCGCGGACACCATCGCCAAAAACTCCGCCGAGTCCCACAACAACAGCACCGACAAATTCGCCAAGATGATGTTCTCCATCCCCGGCCTGCCCAAGTTTGTGATCTGGCTGGCCTATCATCTGGACAAGCACGGGCTGCTGCCCCGGAAGATCGTGGATCTCAGCCCGTTCCACACCAGCATGTTCATCACCAATCTGGCCTCTATCAAGACCAGCTACATCCACCACCACTGCTACGAATTCGGCACCACAAGCGTGTTCGTGTGCATGGGCAAGCCGGTGCCCAACTATATGAGCGGCGACCTGACCAAGAAGATGATGCCCCTGGGCATCGTCATGGACGAGCGTATCTGCACCGGGTACGAGTACGCGGCCTTCTGCAACGATTTCCGCAAGTACATTCGTCATCCGGAGCTGCTGGAAGCGCCCTTTGACGGCAGCGCCCCGGCGGAGGAGCCGGCGGCGGAGGACATACCCATCGAGGCGTAAAGCACCTCAAAATAAAAAAATAAGCACCCCC
>OLSD01000259.1_pt1 | contig 57684 bp, 56 predicted proteins | sample 1672211 | NCBI WGS metagenome assembly OLSD01 (sample SAMEA3136659, study PRJEB25190) | human gut metagenome | reverse complement strand
AGGGAACGCCGGTCTGTAAAAAATTCACAATTAGCGATTTTTATCCCCCCACCGGAAGCATTTCAGACACAATCAATACCGATAGACGGGATTTCGGTCTTCCGTCCATGTCTTGCGGTCGTGGCAGGACTTGCAAAGAGCCTGCCAGTTGCTTTCATCCCACATCAGATGCGGATCACCACGGTGAGGAATGATATGGTCGACCACGGTCGCTGCCGTGAACCGTCCCTGTGCCTTGCAACGCACACACAAGGGATGCCGGCGGAGGTACGCCTTGCTGAGCCGCTGCCACCTGCTGCCGTAGCCACGCTTGGCGGCAGACGGTCGGTCTGGGTGCAGGGGCTGATGCTCTGCACAGTACAAGCCGTCTGTCAGATTGGGACAGCCGGGATGCTTGCATGGTTTCAGTGCCTTCCTCGGCATCGCCGACACCTCCTTCGGGCATAACAAAAGCCGCTGCGGTAATCCACAACGGCTCTTTGCATTCTTTTACTCTTCTATTATAACACATATTGGGTGGCTCTGCAAGTATTCAAAGGGGTTCATTGCGGCTCATCATGAAGCATTTTTTCAAGTTCGAGTAGTGCGTCTGCCTTTCTGCGCTTAACGGTCGCAGTACTCAAAAGCATCTGCTTTGCCGTTTCCTGTGTGGTAAGGCCATGTAGAAAAATCAATTCCAGCACTTGACGTTCCTGCGAATCGGGCAGTGACATCAGCGTATGGGTAATCTTCAACTCGAGTGCCATGTATTTTTCCCGCTTCTGCTCCAACTCAGTCTGCATTTCCGCAATTTCATCGAGGTACTTTACAAAACGCGCCTCTGTTTGACGATTGGGACTGTTATGCTCTTCAAAGCTGCAGCCGGATATGCGCATCGCTATATCATGCAACTCGTCTATCTTGTGTCGACAGTATTCCACTTCCTGCCTTGCTGTTTTAATCTGTTCCAGATATTCTGTTACCGTCATGGCCATTGCCCTCCTTATTACGCTTTCTTCTTCTCAATACGGCATTTATTGCTGGCAATAAACGAGTCACATTTGTATTGATATTCTCTGTATCAATACGTATCAACTCCCATTCCTCACCGAACTTCTCGCAAATAAGTTCATCGCGAATTGTCTCGTATTGTTTTTTCTCTTTTCCATGATATAATTTTCCATCAATTTCAAGTATCACTTTCATTTCGGGAAGAACAAAATCCACGACATAGTTATACACCTTGACCTGATGATGCGCTTTGACCTTTCTCCTGATAAGTTCCAAAGTTACCATTACTTCTTCTGTACTTTGAAACCAACCGCTTTTTCCGATATTGTCCTGAACCCACTGAATTCCGTGTCTATATTTTGAGATATCTGTAATCTTCGATATTCTTTTAATCGCACGATTCAAACAGTCCTGCTGTTTGTTGGATGTCTGATTATGACTATCAATAAGCATTTCTCGACACGCTGTGCAAGTATATTGAAGCCCAGATACATAATTCCAACTTTCTACGGAAGCTCCACATATGTGACACGGCGGGTAGTAAATCGTGAAGCCATTTTTCTTGTTTATCCGGATATTATCAGCAAGTGCCTCATAATAACTCATGCAAATGCCTCCTTCATTGTTGTGATCAGCGTTTCGCCGTTCAGGTCATTGGCTAATAATTCAAACCACTGCGACCGCAGAAAACGCTCTGCTTCATTGATGCCGTCTCTGTTTTTCGTCATGAGGCCGGCTTTGTAATCCTGCATGGCTTTTTCTATTACAGCAGCGGCAAGCAGCTCATATCCCATAGCATCCCTCCAGTTCCGCTTTGACGGCATCCATTAGGGCTGACTGCGTTTTGTCCTTATCCTGCAAGGCTTTCAAAATGCGTTCATCGACAGTGCCTTTCGTAACGATATGCTGTATGACAACGGTCGCTGACTGCTGTCCTTGCCTCCACAGACGGGCGTTCGTCTGCTGATACAATTCCAGACTCCATGTCAGTCCGAACCATACAAGGGTGCTGCCGCCGGACTGAAGATTCAGCCCGTGTCCGGCAGAGGCAGGATGTATCAGGGCGACAGGCAGTTCACCGTTGTTCCAACGGCTGATGCTGTCGGGCTTATCCAGAGTGCTGAACGGGATATGCAACTGATGCAGCCGTTCCGATATGCGGTCGAGGTCATGCCGGAACCAGTATGCGACAAGCAGCGGTCTGCCGTTCATGCTTTCGATAATATCCTCAAGTGCATCTAACTTCCGGTCGTGTATCGGAACGACCTCTCCGGAGTCATCGTATATTGCACCATTCGCCATCTGCGACAGCTTATTGCTGAGACTTGCGGCATTGGCGGCAGTGACTTCGCCGTCCGGCAGCGACAGCACCAACTCCTGCCGCAGGTCGCTGTATTTCTTATGCTCCGCTTCGGAAAGCTGCACGGTGTATTCGCTCATGATCAGTTCCGGCATTTTCAGGTGGTCGGTCGCTCTCATGGAAACCGTGATGTCGGATATCTTTTCGTATATCGCATCTTCCGCACCGGACAGAGGCTTATAGCTGTACACAATCATGCCGTTCCGCTTATCAGGCTGAAAGTAGGTATTGCGGTACTGCCCGATAAAACGTCCAAGCCGCTGTCCCATATCCAGAAGGCGGAACTCCGCATACAGGTCCATGAGTCCGTTTCCTGTCGGCGTACCCGTCAATCCCACGATGCGCTTTGCCTTCGGTCTTGCCTTCATGAGAGCCTTGAAGCGTTTTGTCTGGTGGTTTTTGAAGGAACTCAGTTCATCAATGACGATCATATCAAAATCGAACGGCATCTCATCTATCAGCCAGCCGACATTCTCGCGGTTGATGATATAGATATCCGCCTTCCGGGACAGTGCCGTTTTGCGCTCTTCCGCTGTGCCGACTGCGATGCTGTATGTCAGCCCTCTCAGGTGATCCCATTTCTCAATTTCCTCCGCCCACACCCGTGTTACACGGATAGGGGCTATCACGAGAACTCTGCTGACCTCAAAGCTGTCGAACAGCAGGTCATTGATGGCGGTCAGCGTGATGCTCGTTTTTCCAAGTCCCATCGACAGCAGCAGTGCTGCAATGGGATGGTTTTTTATAAAATCCGCAGCATATCTCTGATAATCATGCGGTCTGTATCTCATCAATCATCCCTCCGATCTGAGAAATATCGTCAAGCACATACACCTTGAAACCTAACCGCCGCAGGAGCTTATGTCGGGAAAACTGCAAGGCTCTGGGCTTTTCACCGGGTGCTTTCACTTCAACAAATGCTATCTTCCCATGCGGCATCAGTACCAGTCTGTCTGGAACTCCGCTGAATCCCGGCGATACGAATTTCAATGCGATACCGCCGGAGTCCCTAACTGCCTTTCGGAATGCCTGCTCGATATACTTCTCATCCATTTCTTCACTCCAATCTGAAACAGCGGTACAGAAAATCCCTATACGCGCGTATTACGTGCGCTTTTGCACGCGGTTTCTTACTATATATTCTTTTATTTGTACTATAAAGATATAGTTGTATAAGTTGTTTCCGTAATGACTGTTTTTCCTCGCACTATGGGAATATTGAATGAAACAAGTGGAGTGAGACAACCTCACTGACCACTTGTTTCACGATGTTGTCTCAGCCTTTACGGGTATAGATGCGCTGCAGACCGTAAATGGGAAGCCTTTTCTTCGTACCGTTCTTTTCCCAGCCGCTGATGCGTGTCATGATAGCGGTGATCGCATAGCTGTCCGCAGGCTTGATGTCCTCCTTCAGCTTTCCAAAGCACTCACACCAGATCTCAATGTTCGATACAGTCTCACGGCGCACCGAGCCGACAGGCTGTGTGGGTTCATCGGGGTTCTGCAGGAAACTGCGGCGTTTGTAGATATCCATCGTATCCCAGTCGGTAGGCAGAAACGTATCCAGATAACGGATGACGAGCCCTTCACGGTCATCCTGCTCCATTGCAGCAGACTGCTCCATCCTTGCATAGCTTTCAAGTTCCGCAGGCAGGAACAGCGGTTCCCCCTCTTTCACATACACAAATGCCTCTGCCCACATCATGTCGATATCGAATTCTGTCAGATCCCACGGCTTGTACTGGTCGCCACCGGGAACTCTGACCGTCCAGAAGCGGCGGTTGCCGGTCACGTCACGCAGAAATCCGTTCTCGGAATTGGTCGTGCCGAAGAAAACACACTGTCTCGGATGCGGGGTGACACGTCTGCCGAAGGAGGCACGGTACTTGTCGTCCTGACGGGAAATGAACGCCTTTACCTTATCGATGTCAGCCTTCTTCATTCCGGCAAGCTCACCGATCTCCAAAATCCAGTATCCCTGCAGCTTTTCCGCAGCAGTCTTGTCGTTCATATCGGAAAGGTTCAGACTGTCGGAATACCATTCGCCGCCGAGTTTCCCGATGAAGGTCGATTTGCCGATGCCCTGCGGTCCGTTCAGCACAAGGATATGGTCGAACTTGATGCCGGGGTGATATACACGCTGCACAGCGGCACACATGATCTTGCGGGACACCGCCCGGATATATGCGTTGTCATCCGCACCGAGATAGTCGATCAGCATAGTGTCGATACGCTCGATGCCGTCCCATTCCGGCAGACGGGAGAAATACTCCCTGATTGGATGATAGGAACGATCGTCAGCAGCCTTCTGGACGGCGATATCGTAATTACGAGCCGAAAACGTACCGTAGCTGGCATCAACATAGCAGATAAGCTGTGCGTCATCGGCATCACGCCAGAAACGAGCAGGATGCTTCCATGGCACTTCGCCGCTGATCTCCATACCGTCCGCCAGTTGATTGAACACGATGCTCCGCAGATACTGGTCATTTTCCATGATCAGGCGGATGTTGTGCAGGCAGTTCTCCAGAACGCCGTCCTTATTGCGGCGCAGGCGTTTCTTCCAGTCATCATCGACAGGGGCTGAGAAGTCGCTTGCCGCTTCCGCCAGTCTTTCTTCCACTGCAAGCAGCTTCACGGCATCAAGGCTCATAGCGAACTTGCACATCTCACGGTAGGATGCTTTATCATCCAGACTGCCGAATTTGTGTATGCGCACGATATCAAAGGCATTGCAGAGTTTCAGGTATGCCGGGTCTTTTGCATGGTGCGAGTACACGAACATATCCTCCTTGATCTCGACACCCGCCATGCTGTGTGCGGTGATGAGATGCCAGCGGTTCTTGTTATCAGTCGGCTCATATACATCAGACAGGAATTCCGACAGGGCTTTGCTGATCGGGAAAAAAGCTCTGTTGAACAGACCGACAGCACCTTCCTTTTCCAGAGGATTCTGCACCTTCTGCTGCGTGACCTGATTCGCCTTGCTCTCACGGGAAGAGGTCGGGAGCTGTGTCGGATCAGTCCATTCCGGGTGTGCCGACAGGATATCATCGGGATCAAGCCACGCCTTGTCCACTTCCTTGAACTCAAAAGCACCGTTCTGCGGACAGGACGGCCAGTACATAAGCTGATTCGGCTGATAGGAACACTCGTCAAAATAGTCGATGCCTAGTATCTCAGCGACATACCGGGCGACCGCCACGAACTCTTCCGGTGTCACATCCCGTGTCATCGGAACAAGGATACGTGCTCTGGGGTTCTCAGGCGTACTGGAATGCGTGGTATACAGGCAGGCGGTATACGGCATGGTTGTTTCAAAGTTATCCATGTATTCACGGGTAAGGCGGTCGCCGTCAAAGGAGAGGATAGACCTCTTTTCAACGGTATCGATCTTGCGTCTGCCGCCCTTCAGCACACCGCCGACAAAGCCGCCGTGGTCTTTTGCCGCATCACGCTGTGACTTCGACATTTTGGCATATTCCTCGGCGGTTTCCGTGGTTCTCTGCGGAACACGCAGGCGTTCCTTGAGGTCATCATAGCTGATGGTCTTATTCACCCATTTCTTTGCCTGACGGCTGTTGCCGTAAGCGATAGCAAGTGGTCTCATGTGCATTCCTCCAAATCAGTAGTAAAATAGCGTATCGGGATATGCTTCCGTTTCGCACGGTCAATCTCCGCTTTCATGCCGGGACTGATATAACTGCCGAAAACCCACAACTCCGCACATTTACTCAGCAGTATGATATTCATGAACAGAGCGGTATCCCGTTCTTCCGAGATATCATCATTCATGAACTGCGTGAAATATATGTGCGGTGTTATGGGCAGGCAGTGCATATCGACAGCAAAGCGGCTGTATTTTCGTGCGTTCTCAGTGTTCTTCTCCGTATCTCCGGCATAGGGAGAGCAGATGTAGACGATAGGTCGGAAGGCTGCAGCTTTCGCCGCAGCCTTCTCTTCCTTCTCGATACGGGTAAATGCTTCATATTCGGTGGGGCTGTAATAGCCCTCGCCATTATATTTGTCTGCCATTCAGCCCTCCTTGATCTTTGCGGCATACCATTCCAGATAGCGTTTTCTCTCGTGGTAGTCCGGCACAGACACAAGCAGTCCGATATCGACCTTCTGCAGCGTTTCAAGCAGATCAATCTGCTCCTGCGTCAGGTACGGGCGGATGCTGGTCTTCTTTTCGATGCCGTGCTGGATTCGGAACTGCTTTGCAGTCATACCGAGAACGATGCGGTTGAGCATATCGCACTCGTTGCTGAAGTGATAAGGCTTCGGATCGTCTTTCAGCAGGCGGATGTTTTCGGTCAGCAGCGGGAACTCCTGTCTTGCTGAGACTAGCGTTTTGATGAAGGCTTCCATTTCGTTGAAGCGACGGATATACAGTTCCTTGAACTGCGCAGCCCTTTTGCCGCGATAGCCCATAGCCAGAAAGACGAAGCCGTCACGAGTCATCACATAACACGGCTGCTTATGCCCCTGTTCGTTGATATACGTCGACTCCTCAAAATTGAGGAGTCGGAAATTCTCCGAACAATCGAGATTTCTAATGTCACGAAGCACCAAATCGTGCCTCTTTTCAAAGAACTGCGCCACGAAACGGCTGTCAACTCTGACCGTGTCCTGCTTGTCAACGAACACACCGAAGTCATCCATAGGAATCAAAGTCTGCATAATAAAAACTCCTCTCGGAAAATTTGAGGTATCCCTCTACTACTTCATTGGAAACGAGACAGCCGTTTTGACGAAGGGTTCGTTAATTTTTCTGGTAGAAATCGCATTCGTACCCATCAGCCTTGAGAATAAGTCCTTTTGCCCACGACGGGACTCTGCTCATCTGCTCACATACAGCATCTACAGACATCCGCTTATCCGCCTCGATGATGATCTCGTCATGCACCGTTGCTACCATAAAACAGTGCGACAGCGTCTGCATACTGTAAAAAAGCAGGTCGCGAGCAATCGCCTGCGTTACATTCTCTGCAATCTTGCCGGAGAAGGTTTCAAGCCTGTCCCACTTCTTGGCGGTATTCAGCCCCATGTATGTGATACACTTTCCGCCGAACTTACTGCACCCGATCTTGGGTTGAGCATAAGCAAGCCTTCTGCCGGAGGGCAGCGTGATAAAAAGCATACCGCCTGCATACGAAAACAACAGGCCGTGTGTTTCCTGCACCGTTCCCTGAGATACAGCGGTGATTGCTGCCTTCTCCAGATCACGCCAGAGCCGGACGATATTCGGGTTTGCCGTCCGCCACGCATCCACCAACGGTTTCAGTTCTTCTTCCTTCATACCGGACTCCAATGCGCCCATGCTGATCAGTGCCCCGACACCGCCGCCGTACCCGCAGGACAGTGTTGCTTGCTTGCCTTTCTGCCTCAGTTCTGCATTTTCGCCATGCTTCTCGACTTTGCAGTGGAACATACGGCTTGCGGTCGCGCAGTAAATATCGCCGTTGTTCGCAAAGGTATCCAGCACCCACTGTTCTCCGGCAAGCCATGCCAGAACACGGCATTCTATCGCCGAAAAGTCCGCTACAACAAACTTGAATCCCGGACGGGGAACAAAGGCGGTTCGGATAAGCTGAGACAGCAGATCAGGCACATTGCCATACAGCATCTCAGCATCCTCATAACTGCCGTATTTGACTGTATCCCGTGCGACCGCTAAGTCTGGGATATGGTTCTGCGGCAGGTTCTGGAGCTGCACGATCTTGGAGGACTGCCGCCCAGTGCGTGACGCGCCGTAAAAGCTGAACATACCGCGCACTCTGCCATCGGAGCAGACTGCCGCTCTCATTGCTGTGTATTTCTTGACCGATGACTTGGATAACTGCTGCCGCAGTTCAAGCACTGTCCTCACAGGCTCTTTGGCTGTTTTTATGAGGGCGGCGACTTCTTTTTTGCCGAGGGAATCCGAAGGATATCCCTGCTGTTTGAGCCAGTTCAGGAGTTGATACACGGAATTCGGGTTCTCAACTCCGGTCAGGCGGCTCATTTCCGCCGACAGCGTAGCCTTTGCCTGCGCATCAATGCAGAGCGCAGCATCGGCAAGGGCTGTATCCACAGCAATGCCGCGATCGTTTATCTCCTGATCCAGATAGAATTCCTCCCACACAGCATCGGGAACGGGATAGCGTGAGAGCCGTTCATCAATGGCAAGTTCCGCAACAACATCCTGCCTGTTGTATGTCTTGAATATTTCCCACTTATCCGGTGCATCGGAGGGAGCATGGAACTGCGGAACGCCGTCTTCTTCGACATAGGGAATGCAGAAGTATTTGATAAGGGCTTTTCCTTCCGGCATCTTCTGCTGTTCTAGTTTCAGCGCAGCACCGGCATCCGCAAGCGTAGACGGCAGTGCAAGCGTTCTGCAATGTATCATGGTGCAGTGCCAGCCACGGGGGGACAGGTAGTCTCCGACTGTATCTTCGGGGATACTGTAGCTGCGGAAAATATGCGGATAATTATCACGGAGATACTTTGACAGACAGATACGTTCAAAGTTCACATTATGGGCGCGTTTGATGACAGTTTCATCGACAAGCGCACGGAGGATATCTTCGGGAACAGTATCACCGGCAGTGAAGTCATATTGCTGTACCTCTCCGCCGTCAACAGAAATGCTCATAAGCGTTATAGCAAAGTATGGAGAGTCGGCATAGGCATACACGCCGCACTTGGTAATATCACGGTCACTGCGAGTCTCAAGGTCAATTTCTATACAATTCATATCGTCACATCCTTATAGCAACAGAGCCCAGCCGTATGGTATTGGGCTGGGCTCCGGAGTCAATTAGCTGAGAAAATCGTCATCGATGTCTGCAAAGTCATCCTCTGCACGGCTGTGTCCGCCAAGGGGTTCGCCGTCCTTCACCTTCATCAAATTGTTCAGGCCGCAGGCGATGCCTTTTGCCGTTTTGGTCGCATATGCGTAGAAATTGATGCTTGCACGACCGTAAACACCGCTGTATACCTCGGAGGTGTCGATGATTGGCTGACGGTCTGCATCGACCACGCCGGGAGCAGTGATGGAGTTTGCGTTCACGAAGTAGCTGTTCGCATAAGCCGGATCATCGGGACGCTCGGTATCTCCGTCCCTGAGCGGAGTTTTCAAAGTGCTGAGCGGCGGAACGCTCTTGCTGGTACCCTTGAGCTTGCCTGTGCCTTCCTCGTATGCCGCCTGAATCGCTGCCTTGATCTTCTCGATGGTTGCGGTATCGCTCTTCGGGATGATTAGGCTGACCGAGTATTTCGGCTTTGCGCCTTCCTCGATAGCCTTCGGCTGCCACACATTTGCATAGCTCCAGCGGCACACGCCGGTGATCACCTTTGTCGGAATAATCTTCTTTTCCATAGTATCAGTCCTCCATAAAATCGTTTTTGGCTGTATTCCACTCCGCCCTGCGGTCGGAGATAGGAACGAGTGTCGGTTTGCCAGGTGGCTTGTGGATCAGGCCACCGAGCAGTTCTTCAAATTTTCGCTTGCCGAGCAGCTTGGTCATCGTGGTAAGCCCCAGAACCTTGTGTTCATAGGGATCAAAGCCTGCGGCGGTCACTGCATCCGCAACGGCAGCTTCATCGGTGTATTTGCGGACGGAACGCCCCTCGACCAGTTTCCACTGCGACCAGTGCTTTCCGGAGAGAGCCTGCTGCATCGCATAGTCCTTGATGTCGGATATCCACGAGGTGAGGTCATCTGCCTTTGCAAGGATAGCCTCGATCTCATCATCGGTCAGTTCCGGCGGCATTGCGAAATCATATCTCGCAAGCGCAAGGTTGTATTCAGCCCGTTTGCGGCAGGTCTGCTTGACCTTGCAAAAACGGCAGTGTTCACCGGCGCAGAATGCACCTTCACCTGCGAGGGCGAGTACAGCGGCAGGCTTCAAAACAGTATCACCCCACTGGAGCAGTTCTTCTACTGTCTTTGTACAGGTATCACAGTGGTTCAGGCGCGGCTGAAAGATTGTCATCTTCACTTCAGTAAATTCATACAGCGAAGCAAACGCATCTATCGCTCCGAGGCTATAGCACATAAGTTGCGTATTGTCCTGCGCACTGACTTCAAGCTGACCGTATTTCAGATCGCATATATGCAATGTCTGGTCGGAGATCAGCAGGAAGTCGGCAGTGCCGAAGCATCCTTCCGCCCAGCGTTCACAGGACACACGCTGCTCTACAAGGACGGTAGGATCGCGGCATGAAGCACGGGCGGCTTCGATCTGCTCAAGCACATAGTCACGATACTGGTCGGTCGCCTCAGCCATTTCAGCATCGGTGCATTCAGGAATAGAGATATCCTCGCCGAGTGCCTGCCTGATCTTTGCCTCGCCGATAGAATGCGCGAGGGTACCCGCGAGAGCATAACTGCTGTCTGAATCCGGTGCTTTGGCATTCAGCGCAGCAGAGGGCGGACACGAAATCCACATCTTACTCGCCGAAGGCGGCAGGTTGGAATGTACATCAGGCATTCAACTCACCAGCTTCCTCCAGCAGTGTCGGATACTCGGCGGGATCAACAGCACTGAGCTTGTCGCCGCCGTGTTTCTTCAGCAGTTCCTTGACCTGCACTGTCTTACCCGCACGGGACAGTTCCGAAAGAACAGCACGAACCTGCTCAATGGTTACGGTCGGCTTCGGTGCAGGCTGCGATTCAGCCGCCGGAGCATCGTCCGTATCGCCTGTGGGCAACTCCTCAAAGGTATTGAGGTAGTTCTCAGTGGTCTGCTGTGTGAACTTCTGCAGCACGGCAGTGAGCGCATTCAGCGCATTTACCAGTTCCATCATCGAATCCATGTTTAAGGGCCTCCTTTGTCAAATTTTTTGCCAATCGTTTTGATACGATGCTGATTGCAAGCAGCGTATCCACAAGTTCCTGAGTCTTTGCATTCACGGTTTATCACCCCCCTCTACTTTCCAATGGAAAACTGACGGTCGATTTGACGAAGGATTTTCAAAAAAATTCTTCAGTCAGCGTTGCAGTCACTTTTTTCATGCGGGAGAGAAGCGTAGTGCGCGGAATATCCAGTTCCTGCGCAATCTCTGTGTCCGACAGGCCGTTCTGACGCAGTTCAAAGGCACGAAAGATACCCGGCACAAGCTCGTCCATTCTTTTAATAAGTGCTTCGAGCAGAAGCTGGTCGGCTGCAATCTCCGCTGTATCCGATGCCTCATCGACCATCTTGTCGAGCATGGTTTCCTCGTCACCCTTTTCATTCGTTGTCGGGCAGTCAAGGGAGAGTGTGTCCCCGACACGGCGGTACTTGCAGGTGCAGCAGTCCATATCGCAGTAGCGGTAGTTTGCCTTCGGGCAGGCACAGCGGCCATGGTTCTGTTGTGTGCGGCGGAATGCGTTGATATCGCGGTAATAATCATCGTGGACTTCCTTTGACACTTCAATCGTCTTGTTCATTTGCCTCAGATAGATTTGCATAAAAAAACCTCCGTTCGATTAGGAACGGAGGCATAGACCGGCTGCTATTTAGGCGCAAAGACCTAACCGCATCCCGGAATGGATCACTCCGTTCCAGTATGCGGCTGTTCGCTCAAAAAACAGCCATTGTATTCGATTATCCATGCTGACCGTTGAGCAGCCGGCATCAGTCAACATAGAGAGCCTTTTAGCGTCTTGCTCAGGACGGTTCCCCTATTGACTTTTTCCTGTTTCTGGGTGTATACTTAAGTCAGACAGGGCGGCGGCAACAACGGCAAGCCGTAGTACCAACAGCAGATATTGTATCCAGTCCACAATGCTTGCCCAATTGCGTAGCCCATAGTTGCTTCATATCCACCGCGCATACCTGTGCCGCCTTGATTTCGTGGAATGCCGATATTGGAAAACAAGGCTGCGTTATACGCCGCACCGTTCAACTGTTCCATCGGTCTTCCGGTGGATGAATACGGATTGGCATAGCCCTGCTGGATTCTCATCCAGTTTTGTTCAATTCCTGCGTTTACATAGGAAGAGAACTCCGATGGAGTTGGCGGCAGAAACTGCCCTCCGGTCAGATTTGTTAAGTCGTACATATAAATGCACCTCCTGTTGTTTTTGCGGTGCCTTGACCGCTACAACCATTATAGATTACAACCGCAGGAAAAGCTATGACACAAAATTTTAGAGAATTTTCCCGGCCATAAAACTGTTAGGAGATTAATATGAGAAGAGAAAATGAGAACCTTTCTGATTATCTACTTAGAATTCATGAAGAAGAATTAGGATATGAATATCGTTCCGAAGAGGTACAAGCAAGGGTACTTATCAGAAAGTATAAAGAATTTGTCAAGGCTCTGAATTTGCACGATGATATGACAGACGAAGAAGAGAAGATGTTCCGAGAATTCATTCGTACTAATGAAACGCTAAAATCCTTTTATAAAAAAGGTTCAGGGCAAACGGCAGCTACTAAAAAATTACAAGACCTTTATATCCGCACAAACGAATATTTCAAAACTGTGCTTTATCCTCATTATGTTGAAGAAGCAAAATGCCTTCGACCAAAAGAAGCACAGATTCATATGATGGATATGGCGCGCTTGCATTCTGTTCCGAAAGGGCTGGAACCGAATTCATTCCTTCAACATCTAGAAGAGCAATGGGATGCATTCATGAAAGATTATGTATATGTCGTTTCTTCTCCTGAAATTGAAGGACATTCTCTTTCTCAAGCTGTGGACGATGAAATCGAGTACTACAAGTACAAATACAACAACTATAATAAACCATCAGGAGAATTTGAAGGTGCGGAAATAGAGTACTACAATGGGCAAAATGACAATCCGTATAAGAACTTGTATATCTACTGTCTTTTCCAGTATGTAAGCTATTTCTTAGCAACAAAACTACCGGTCTTTTCAGTAGAAAAGTTTACAGGGATTGAGGCGTTGAAAGCATATAAAGATAAACATACACTGTCTTTAAGGGATGTTGCTGAAGCCTATTCGCTCATCGACAATACAACAGCAGATAAAGCATATGAACGTTTAAAAAAGCAATTTCAGAAATATGACTATTTTGAAGGGTACAAAAATGGAATCGGTGAATACCAATTTCACGATATTACGGAGCCATTAGCTTTTTCAGAAACGTACAGAAAAAAGGATACTATTCCGTCAGACTACACGGATTTCATGATTCGCTATGTGTATTGTAAACTCATTGCTTTTGCAATTGATGGTAAGATAGATAACATCTCTGCTCTGAAGAAGTATCATTCTTTCTTCGAGGAGTCCTATATGGAACTGATTAAGACGGTTTATATATCTGATGCAAAATTCAGCACATTTCTGGATATCCTTATCGGTACCGCAGGCAGAATCAGTCTTAGGTTATTGGCCCCTAAAGAAAAAGTGGATATGATGGTGTAATGAGCGTCATTTATCGTTCTCGACGGTTATCAAATCGTCACGTAATAACTCAAGTTCCATCGTCCCGAGTGTTTCTGGTGAGCCGCCGTGAAGCATTAATAGCGAATCACAGATATTTGTTTCCAAGTACGCACCTATGCTTCTGAGTAGAGTTTCCACTTGACTTTCAGCAATCATTCTTTCTGTAATTGTTATCGATTTGACCTCCTTGTGTCTTTGATTTCTGCTTCCAGTATACAGCAAGGTAATAAAAATGACCATCAAGTGTCACTTGATGGTCAAAAAGCACGCAAAAAGGGGCTATTCCACTAATTCCAATTATAGGAATCAGCGGAATAGCCCCTAAATATGTTATAGAGCATCAAGTGGCACTTGATGCTGAGAAGCACCAAATCACCATTTTCTGCGTTTTGCACAAATCACAATAGTGATAGTAGTACATTATTACTACGAATCCAGTTCACATAGAGTCACCTTTAGCTTTGCTTGATTGAGGTACATTTGCCAGCGTTCTATGGTTTCATCCGTATGCTCGTCCACAAGCCATTTGAAGAACCTGCCTTCCATTGTATTCGGAAAATCCATTCCGATTTTTTTCATCAGGTCATAGCAGTATTCTTTGTTAAGGTTCAGACCAATAAACAGCTTCAGCAATGTCTGGAAAGTAACGGACTTGTCCGTCTTATTGCGTAATTCGCTTATTGTCTGCGTACTGAGGTTTGAACGCTCACTTAGCATCTCCGCAGTAAGTCCTTTGCGAGTAATATGATAGTCGACAGTTTTATGGAATGAACCGGGCAGTTCATCGAAATCGCTTTCAAACTGTTGTGACAGCTTAACAATTTCTGCAATGGCAGCAGCCTCTTCCTCGGTCAATTGGTTCTTGGCGAGTTTAGCATCATACTCCGCTTCGAGCAAGGAATCTGCGGTGATTTCACGACACAGGAAACAGGCACGATAGAATGAATCATCATAATCCAGCTTTATACGTTCTTTGCAAGTGAAGAGAAAACAACATTCATCGACATGATCCAATGCATACTGCGTCATTTCCGGATGTTCTTTATCATTGAATTGGATATACTTCGGCGCATTTATGCAAAGCATATTGTTTACGAAAACAATCTTGTTCTCTGCGTAAAGGGCATCCAGAACTGGATGCGTTATGATCATACGCAGTGCGCTGATAGAATCCACTACGAAACTGCCGTTCTTGCCTATGATTTTCGAACCGAAAGAGAAGTGAGGTATGGTCTTTCCTTCTATATATACAAATGTACCGTGTGCCTGTTCAAAGCCCAGTTCAATAGCTCGAAGTTTGGCGGCAATACGTGATACCTGAAAGAAAGCAGCGGTATCTAGAATGGCTTGTGCCATTACCTCTGCATCCCTTGTACTTGCAGGCATAGACTGCCGTAAGTCATGCAGTCGGTCTTGTATGTATTTTTTTGTAGTAGATGCAGGCATCAGGATTTTGGGTGCAAGGGTGTTTGCCTGCCATTCAATCCATTCCAGTGGGGTAGATTTCGCCTTCTCCTTACCATAAGCCTCTACTATCTCGCAGGAAATAAAGCGATACTCCTGATTCAGGAGGCGCATCAGTTCAAAAAACATCTTGTGCCGCTTCCAGTGTACGCATTCATGAATAATAGTGTTATTCATTGTTCCGATATTATACATGAAAAAGACATCGGGATTTACCAGCATGGTTCCCGGTGGAACAGTGATATCCTCAGTCTCAGAATAACTGTCGTCTTTATATACTGTGACTGTGGTTGTTACAAAATAGGTTTTACCGAAAATGGTATCATCAAGCGGTGCAGGATACAACTTCATTCCGAGGTCACTTACAATTTCTTGTACTGGCAGCGGCATAGCTGTATCCAATGCCCGTGCACAGTGATTACGCAGGAAATCTTCTGCAACCTTATCGGCATCCTCGCTGTAGAGATAAGGGACAAGATAGTGATCAAGGGCAGTTTCCTTATCAAATCTATCTTTGCTGTACTCTTCTACACGAACAATCCTGACATGATGCAGTCCATTCTTCAGGATACTCTCGCAGTATACAGATATCCAAACAGACTTAGTATCCGATTCATAATCGTAGCGAGACCTGCCATAGACATTGACATCCGTATTTATGCTTAAACGGAAGTGGAGAGCATCGTCTCCGGACGTATTAAAAGTCGCTCCCATAACATGATAATCGTCCAACTCAAATCTGCTGACATCCGGGATTAGTTTTGTTGACAGAAATGAGGTTCCTTTTTTCTGGAAAAGGAATCCTTTAACCTTGTTATAAACTGCATCATAATAGTTATCGTACATATACTCTTCAAAAGTGCGGTAAGTCTTCATCATGGTGACTCCTTTCGAGAGAGGACTGGCTTTGTATATGTACTATGATAGCATATTCCGGCTGCGTTTGCAATAAAGCATCATCAATAATTATATTTCTATTTTCTGCCGTCTAACACTTGCTTTTTCAATCTTATCGTGCTATAATAGAAGCATAGGTCAACGATCCGATGTCTATCGGTGCTAACATTTTTTAGGCCTATAAAAAAGCGTGCTGACCTAAATGGTCATAGGAGGGCTTCAAATGAATAAAACTATATGTGAACTGTTTGCCGGAGTTGGTGGTTTCCGTCTCGGGTTTGATCGTCTTGCGTCCGGTTGGGAAACAAGGTGGTTTTCACAATGGGAACCCGGTGCTAGAACGCAGTGGGCTCATGACTGCTATGTTCAGCATTTTGGAGATTTACCTGATATTACAGGCGAATTTCATACTGGTGATGATATAAGTACTGTTGATAAATCAAAGATACCTGACCATACTTTATTAGTTGGAGGATTCCCGTGCCAAGACTACAGTGTTGCCCATACGCTTGCATCGTCAAAGGGTATTGAAGGAAAAAAAGGCGTTCTCTGGTGGCAGATAAGGGATATCTTGGAAGAAAAACAGCCTCCATTCTGCTTGTTGGAAAATGTCGATAGACTTCTTAAGTCGCCTGCAAAGCAGCGTGGCCGCGATTTTGGTGTTATTCTTTCGTGCTTTGCCCAGCTTGGCTATAGTGTTGAATGGCGAGTCGTAAACGCAGCACTTTATGGCGCGGCACAACGTCGCAGACGAACCTTCATCTTTGCATATAACAACCAAACTAAATACGGAAAGAAGATGTCTAAAACTAAAGCCGAGGACATTATCAAAAGCAAAGGTTTTATGTCTTCTGCTTTTCCAATAAGTGAGATAAGCGACTTTACAAGCATCAATATTGGAGCTGATTTAGTTGATGTTAGTGATTATTTTGCATTTGCATTTGAAAACGCAGGCTTCATGTCAGGCGGAGTAATTACTACAGCTAAAATAAAAGAGTTAGAAGAAGAATCAGTAAAACTTGGTGACATTCTGGAAAAAGAAAGTGTAGCTGAAAAATATTTCATTTCAAATGAGAAAATGGAGAAATGGATGTATCTTAAGGGCGCAAAGAAAATTGAACGTACAGCCGCTAACGGGCATAAATATACTTTTTCAGAAGGTCCAGTCGCTTTTCCTGATCCATGGGATCGCCCCGGAAGAACCATGCTTACAAGCGAATCCACTCTCAATCGATCAACTCATGTTGTTGCAGACCGGAAAACAGGCAGTTTACGATTGTTAACGCCTGTCGAAGCTGAACGCTTACAGGGATTTGATGATAATTGGACTAATACCGGAATGCCCGATAGGATGCGTTACTTTTGCATGGGAAACGCACTTGTCGTGCCAATGATAACACGAATGGGGAAAGTCCTCGATTTGATAATCGCTGAGGAAAAGTAAGCAATCAATTAGCTTCTGTAAGGGTCTTATGCACACACATAGGGCCCTTTTTGTCGTTATGGACAATACACATTAAGGAGGGAAAATCATGGAGGGAACGAAATATACTAGCAAAGAAGAAGTTCTTAAAAGAGCACAGGAAATAATTGGAATCCCGTTAAAGCAGATTGATAGAACAAGCCGCTTATCTACGGGAAAAGGAGCAATCGGCTCCGTTATTGAAGAAAGCTGGTTTGGATACTCTATCAACAGTGAGTCTGAGCCTGATTTTCCCGAGGCTGGTGTTGAATTGAAAGTCACGCCGTATCTTATTGGAAAAAAGGGCGAGATTCGAGCTAAAGAAAGGTTGGTTTGTAATATCATCAATTACATGAAAGAGTATGATAGAACCTTCAAAACCAGTTCGTTTTGGCATAAATGCTCAACCATGCTCTTAATGTCATATGAGCATAAAAAAGACAAACCGAAAGGTGAATTCAAAATAGATAAAGCAGTGCTTTTCAGTTTTCCTATGGAAGACCTTGCTATTATTGAACAAGACTGGAATACAATCATGGCAAAGGTTCGCAGAGGAGAAGCTCACCTTATTTCTGAGGGCGATACAATGTATCTTGCTGCCTGTACAAAAGGTGCAAATGCTTCATCTGTTCGGCAGCAACCTTTTTCAAATATTCCTGCAAAACAACGAGCATATTCCTTAAAATCGTCTTATATGACGCAAATACTCAACCAGTATATCTTTGGCACACAAAAAACAGAGCGCATTATCACTGATTGGAGACAGCTTTGTAAAGCCTCATTCGAGGATATCATAATCGATAAACTCAAACGTTTTTTTGGTAAAACGCAAGAGGAACTCAAGGCTTTATTCGGTATAGAGAGTAATGCTAAAAACCTTAATGAAGTATTACTTGCTAAAATGCTGGGAATTAGTGGAAAAATAGCTTATACTGATGAGTTCCAGAAAGCCTGCATCGTGCCAAAAACGATTCGAGTACAGCGTGGTGGAAGAATTAAAGAAAGTATGTCTTTTCCGACTTTTGATTTTATTAAGTTGAGCAAAGAAAACGAATGGGAAGAATCAGAACTGTATACATATCTAGCACCTACTAAATTCATGTTTGTAATTTTTCTTGAAAATGAAGTGGGTGAGTATGTATTTAGCAGAGTAAAATTTTGGAATATCCCTGTTCAAGACTTGGAAGAAGTCCGGCGTGTATGGGAAAGAACAATACGTATTATCCGTAATGGCGTTATTCTTAGAGTGCAGGATGGAATAGTACACAATAACCTTCCCAAGCAATCAGAAAGTGAAGTTGCCCATGTTCGACCGCATGGTAGAGACTCAAGTGATGTACTTCCTTTACCAGATGGCCGGATGATGACAAAGCAATGTTTCTGGCTGAATAGAACATATATTGAAAAACAGATAAAGGAGTGAACATATGGCGGGTTACCTTATTGCTGTAGGTGGAGAAAAAGCAAAGCAATTGTCTGCACTTAAGAAAATCGTTGAAACAGGAGTGTACTCAACACTCGTGAAGACGCTGTCTCCGGGACCGTTTGAGGGAACGTTAACTGATTATCTTTCTATGAAAGAAGGAGACAATATTTATTTTTTCTGTGACAGAAAAATCTATGGAGTTGGAAAACTGGTCAGCATTAATGATGATTGCAAATACTGCAACTATATTGATTCCACCACATTACAAACATTTCAAAAAAACACAATACAAAGTAGTTTGATTATTGATTATGGAAACGATAGTTGGAAATACAGATGGTTCTGTATATTTGAAGGCGATCCATACTTTTTTGAAGAGGGAATTGATATGGATGAAGCACTTCGGTATAAACCATCCACTTTCAAAATGTTGCGTGCATTCTGGAAATTATCCTTTATAAAACTTGGGGACGAGGAGAATACTTCTCTGAAAGAACTGATTTATCTTAAGCACCAACATGAGCTAAGAAAAAAAACCGGCATCTTACCTGAGAATAAAACTGTTCATGCTATGATTCAAAACAGGCAACTGAATAATCATATTATTTCGCCTTACCCACTACTAGCGGGTGTTACCGCAGGTCAGAGAGTCAAACACGAAATGGCACTTGAAGCGACAGTTGTATTTGATTTATGCCATGGTGGGCTTGAAGAATTACTAGGGTGTTGGGATTATGTCTCACATCAAGTTATTGCTTCTCCTTTTAAGCCGGTTGATTATATGGATAAAATAGATGTTTTTGCAGCCCGGTACCTAGAAGGAACAACAATTCAGTGTAAATATCTTGTTGCAGAATTAAAGAAAGATAGCACGGGTTGTGAAACCATAGACCAAGTATTAAAATATGTTGACTGGGTCTGTAATGAATACGCATATGGTGACTATGAATCAATTCAAGCGTGTATAATAGCGGCTGAATTTGAAAGTGGTATTGACGAGTATTATAGCCAAGTGGTTCAAAGGTCTTATATCGTTGGCAGTCATCCGGCAAAAAACAAAAAATGGAATGCTTTGAAACTCATTGAGTATTCATATGTGAACGGTGTCATTCAATACATTGATAAAACTCCAGTGATTCCTTAATAAAGTGTGTAAAAAAGGGGGGGATTGTTATGAGTAAATCCCTTAGAGAAACCGATATGAGAGGAGAAAGAATAGTAAAGGAATACCTCACAAAGTACTTTTATAATTTGATTCGAAGTAATAAGATTCTGGATAAGATTAATGATTTCAGCTCTATAGAGTCAATTGAACAACAATTTCAAGGTGTTGATACTGTACTATATCTTAATAATGGTAAAACTCTGAATATTGATGAAAAATGCGCTCTAAAGTACATTAATACCAATCTTTCCACATTTGCTTTTGAGATTCAATGGTTCCGGTATGGCGAGAAAACAGTAGGCTGGTTTATCAATCAAAAGCTTCAAACCCAATACTACTTTTTGATGTGGGTAAAAGGAAAACCTATAATAGAGCCGAAAAGTGGTATTCAGCTTAGAAAGTATGATTATATTCAGCACATGACGGTTGATGATTTAACTGCTGTAGAGTTGTTTGTAGTAAACAAACATCTGCTACTTGAGTACCTATGTAAAATTGGACTGCCTTCGGAAAAGCTGCTTAAACAAGCTAATTGGATGATAGATAACAACATCGAACAATCAATTGTTACTCCTGAGATAAAGTATTTTTATAGCGGATATTTAGCTGAAAAACCCGTTAATTTAGTTATTTCTAAAAAGCTACTTAAGAGATTAGCAGATGCTGTCTTTTACATTACACCTAATCAAGTAAAACGAAATGATGTGATAATATATGAAGCATCCTAAGAGTTATGACTCTACTCCTGAAATAAGGAAACGTATGAGTAAAGTTAGGCTCAAAAATGGGAAAGCCGAAACACTCCTCGCCAAGCGCTTATGGCACATTGGTTTTAGATACAGACGAAATTACAAACCACTTCCCGGCTCTCCTGATATAGCCCTTACAAAATACAAAATCGCTGTTTTTGTTGACGGCGAGTTTTGGCATGGAGAGAACTGGGAAAAACGAAAAAAGCATTTAAAACATAATCGTGATTATTGGATTGAGAAAATCGAAGAAAACATTATGCGAGATAGAAGAGTTGATCAGCAACTGACAGAAATGGGGTGGATTACCGTTCATTTCTGGGAAAAACAAGTACTCAAACACACTGACGAATGCGTAAAGGTTATCGTTGAAAAGATTAATAGCATTGGAAGCGCAATCACAGGCAATTTGGAAGGAGAATAAAAATATGAACTACGAAGAAGGAATCCAGTATATGAGAAATCTCGTCTCCAATAATCAGTGAGGACAATTCACGCCATACAATAATTATCCTGAACTTGTAATAAAATACCCGGGCTATAAACAACACGGTGATTATAGAATGGAGATAAATGGTAAAGCTATAACACACGCAGATATTAGTAGTTTCTTGTACAATTGTTCAAGTGGGCATTATCCAGAGTATGTACTCCTTGATGATATTTACAAAAATGGGACAAGCGTGGTTTCTTCACAGCATCCGCAAATAGATAACTGTGATAAGCTTATCCATTTGATTTATTGGACTACACTTCAAGAAGAAATCAACTATCCACAATCAAACGGAGCAAATGGACGCCGCTTAGCCTTTTGTCGCTATTTCGAAGCTGTTTTTGCGGCGAACCATTTTGGTATCACTATTGAGCAGGTTATGCTTCGGTGCAACAACCATGGCAGAACAGTTCCAAGTTTGATTGATGTTGGTTTTGAAGTACGGTCATCCTTTTACTACACTAGATAACAGAATATTCTATGAAAATTAGTCATAGCCGCTGAGTGGTACATTCACCCAGCGGCTTTTCTACATTTTAACGAACACCCTATAATTCAACGAACTGGGGCTGTTCGTTGAATTATGCACCCAGCGCATTCTTCGCCCCCGGCGGCAGGGCAAAAAAATAAGACCTCATCGGTCTGCCGTCTGCGAAAAGCCCTGAAATCAAGCCTTTTTGCGGTATTCCTTGTATCAATCTCGCAACTGCTTTATCATAGACACGACAATTTTCAAACGGTTTCAAAATCTCAACCAGTGTTTTTACAACGCTTGATGGTGTATAAAATTCTCCACCTTTCTGCCCCTCTTTTTCCGCAAACATTGCGATACAATATTCATAGGTACGACCGAACAAATCCTCATCTTGCCCAGTTTCACTCATATCAATATTATTTGTAAAAATATCCACAACGTCACCAAGAACACGTTTGTCCAAATCAGGGCTTGCGTAGTTTTTAGGCAAAACATCTTTGAGCGATTTATTTTCCTCTTCAATTGCCCGCATAGCGTTGTCAATCACAGTGCCAATTTCGGGGGTATGTGCTGCTTCTGCAATCTTATTCCATCTTGCATCTTCTGGAACAAAAAAGATGTTATCCATTGTATAGGCATCTTTATCATCTTCGAAACCATCACCTTCATCAACAAGTTCCTGATATTTCTTGTCAAAAGCACAAGATATGTATCGAAGGAAAATCAATCCAACGATTACCTTTCGATATTCTGCTGCAGGAATGTGTCCCCACAATACGCAGGCAGCATCCCATATTTGTTTTTCAAATCCGATGTTTGCATTTGTTTTTTCTGCCATTATTGACCTTCCAATCTATTTTCGTATTTTTACCTGTAACTTTCTTACTACATCTATTTAAAATTATGATACCACAATATATTGAAAAATTCAAGTGATCCGTACACATTCTTTTTCTTATTTCAACAATTTCTAACCTGCTAATCTTACAGATTCTCTAATATGTTCATTTTGCTCAAGAGTTGTGTCTTTTTATCATAAACTATATTTATTTTAGCATATTTCATTCCTATTTTCAAGTCCTTTTTAAAAAAATAGCAGATGCCTATCAATGATTTTGTAGGTGTCTGCTGTCGCTTTTACTTATGAATTTTTTTAATTATCGCCACATTTAAGATGATTGTTCTTATGCCAATTTTTTTGGAATACAAATCATAGTACACAAAAAAGCACACTTGTTTTTCCCATTTTCCCATTTTTCTCGTAAGAAAAGGGTATCCTGAAAATACGACGCATTTTAATCAGGTCACGGTCAAATCCGCTTTAAACTCCCGAAAAATCAGGCAAAATTTGCAAAAGAAAACCCACGCAACCACGCTATATAACGTGATTACGTGGGTTTCGTAACCTTTCCGATTACGTGTTTTTGTATGGTGGAGGCGACGAGAGTTGAACTCGTGTCCGAAAACCGATTCCTGCAACTTTCTACGAGCGTAGTTTATCTTTTCAAATTCCGAACAAAAGTCGCCGACAAACAGGCTACAACTGTTCGTAGTTCAAATGCCATTCAACGGTGTGAACAGGCCGAAGAATCGTTCACCACTGCGTTATGCCGCAGCACAGGTCGTGGTACTCCTGTGGGCGACAGTAGCTGACTTAGGCAGCTACCTGCAAGCTTCTGTTGAAGCTTACAGAGATATTTCTTTTAGCGTTTAATTTAAAACGTGCCCCGTTTTGAAGAGACGATGCCAACTCTGCTCGCTTATTCCACTGCACAGTCCCCGTCGAAACCTTTACGCCCCCATTCTATAGAAACAGGTTTTTCCTGATTTCATCGGTATTGTGACTTCATTGTACGATCAATCTGCCGCTTTGCTGCCTGCTCTGCTGCGGACTGTCGCTTATCATACAGCTTTTTCCCTTTGCAGAGTCCAATCTGCACTTTTACATTCGACCCGCTCCAATGCAAATTCAATGGAATCAAGGTCAAACCGTCTTGTTTGATTTTTCCGAACAGCCGCAAAATTTCTCGTTTATGCATCAGCAATTGCCGTTCCCGTCTGGGATCTGTACGGGCTAAACCGTCTTTCTCATAGGGAGAAATATGCATACCCTTTAACAACAGTGTTCCATTTTTAATGTCACACCAGCTGTCTTTCAAGTTAACATTGCCCTGCCGAATGGATTTTACTTCATTTCCCTGCAATGCAATGCCCGCTTCAAAATCTTCCAATACAAAATAAGAGTGCCGAACAGCACGGTTATCTGCAATCTGTTTGGAACGTGTTTGTTTTTGTGCCATGTCAAGCCCTCCTCTTTCTTCTTTGGATTCTTTTTTATTATAACATGATTTTTTTCATTTGTCAACACTTTTTTTACGGTTTTATTCGACTTCCTTTTCTGATTTCTTCGTCAATTCCGCCAATGCTGCATAATGGCGAATCGTAAAGGATTCCGGTGCAAGTTGCTCCAGCAGCTGTAAATGTTCCGCCTCCCACGCAGCAATTTTTTCCGGCGGCAATGACGCTCCAATACCACGACAAGCTTTCATGCGTCCATTCCAGCTCTCCCGTGTAAACGGTACATCCAAATCAATTTCCATTTGATGGGTAACGGTAAAATCATCAAGCCATTCCTCTGCAATTGCAATCGGATGCTTTCGCTCCCCTGCTCCGCTCCAGTTCGGATTGTATTGTAAAACAAGCTCTTCGCTGGCATGTGCAATCGGGTCTTCATATGGCAGCCACTGCATGCAGAGTAACAGCACCTTTCCACCCGATTTCAATACCCGTGCAAACGCTGGAGCTGTTTTTGCAACATCGAAATACCAATAACATTGACATGCTGTAATCCAGTCAAATGGCTCTGCAAATGTTGGCAGCGTTTCCGCTGTGGAAACCAGATAAGCAATCTCCATGCCCTGCGAAAGCTGCTTTGCCTGTGCAATTTGATTCGGTGCAATATCACAGCCTGTCCAATGTGCACCAGCAGCATATAGATTTCGAGGCAGAACACCCGTTCCCGTTCCAACATCCAAGACCCGTTGCCCAGCTGCACCACAGTTTCGATTCAGAATCATTTCATAGAACTGCGGCGGATAGATGTCCCGAAAACGGGCATAGTCCGCAGAAGTTTTTCCCCAGTCAAACTTGTTTCCATGGTCAATGTTTTGATTTTGCATGTTGTTTTGCTCCTTTCTATTCTGCTTGAAAAATGAATTTCTATTCTCTATGATAGCAAAAAACAGAAAATTTGTCAAGCAAAAAGCACCCTTTGCATTCGCATTGGGTGCTCTCTTACTTATTTATCAACCTTTGGTTTAAGAAAAACGATTTCCGCACTTTACACAAAACGCAGCAGATGCTTTAATAGAAGCATGACAACGTGGGCATGTTTTTCTTGCTTGTGGAACAACTGCCGCCGCTGGAATTGGTGCACGCTCATAAGAACGAGAAATTTCTGAATGCACGCTTGAACCACATGCTTTGCAGAATCTTGCACCTTCGCTCAATATAGCACCACACTGCTTGCAGTAATGCACCGCAGCATACGGTCTTTCCGGCTGTGGCTGTGGTGTTTCAACACGAATCGGCGGAACACTTCTCGTAGTTGTTGAAACACGACTTCCAGAAGAACTTGTTGCATAATCCGGAATCCGAGCCCCTCTCTTTTCCATAATGTCATCGGCTCTTCGATTGATGGAAGCAGTCCGTTCTCTGGCAATCCGCTCCTGCTCATTGATCAGATTCTGTACCCGTTCCATTCGAAGTGCCGTTGGCGGATGCGTGCTGACAAGAATTCCAAGCTTGCTTACTTCTTCTTCACCGCCCATTGATTGGAAAAAGCTATAAAGCTCTCGACCATAGCCGAGCAGGCAAGCGAACGCATCTGCTTCATATTCATTTTCTCGGCTGCCTTTCATCACTAAAAGCTGTCCAATTTTTGTCCAAAGCCGCATAAACAAATTGATGAAAACCAAGCTCAAAAAAGAGGCAATGCTTGTGCCCAATTTGAGGAAGAAAACACAGATGCCATGATCTCGGTCACCATGAGAAAGCCAACCAACAATGGTTGCTGCCGCATTGAAAAGAAAAGTCGCTGCAAGAATGATGATTTTCAAAATGGTGATTCCAATGGTAATAATCATGTTTCCAACGGTAATCAGCAACAGCAAATCGGTATCTTTATGTGCCAGATGTCCGAATTCATGTCCCAAGATTCCTTTCAGCTGTTCTCGAAACATTGGATTTTGTAAACCACCCGTCGTAACAGCAATGGTTTTTCTGCCAAGTGCAAAGGCGTTTTCGTCTTCATTTTCCGTGTAATAAAGCTTTATATCCGGTGCAATCGAAGAATCTTCTCTTCTCGCCTGCTGGTAAACTTCCTGAAAAATCGGCAGGATACTATTTTGCCATTCCGGAGATAGCTTTTCAATCGGATGGCATTGACACTGCAACCGCAGCAGCCACTCTCCAACTGGAGATAATGCCAACGCCAAGGAAATGATATACGCAACCAATCCCACTACGAACCCCAATAGGATTCCAATGCCTCCGCCGCCAGAAAACAACAGCCCAATGATTGCAGAAATCAAGATATAGTTGATAATCAGATAAATCACAACTGTTGTATTTGATTTCCGAAACATTCTCTTTAAAAACTCAAATACATACATAATCAGAATACCCATTTCCGATCTTATAAATTTTTAGACAGAAACTGCTCCAGTTCTTGCGGTTCTGGCGGAACATGTGGGCGAATCTGTTCATTTTCATTGATATGGTGATACTGTGCAATGCCTTTCGGAAGATTCTTAGAAACTTCCATGCCATCAAAGGTAAACTGCAACTCCTCCGCATTGACCACTGAAAGCAGGTGTTCTTCAAATGCTTTCAACAGAGAACCATTCATTTCTTTCAGCCGCTTTACTTCTGACGTTGCGAATAAGAAATAGACGCTTCGCATTGTTCCCTCTTTGAGCAGTTCCTCCAGAATCTTGCTGACATCGTAGTTCACTGGTGCAGCCTTTGGAGCAGGTGGAACTGGCTTTGGAGCGGGTTTCGGTGCAACTGGCGGCTCTGGGGTTGGTTTTGGTGCTTCAGGCGGCGTGCTGTCCCAGCGAAGAGAAGCGAACGGATTTTTGAATTCCGACTCGGGCAGATTTGCAGCGGTTTTCTTTAGTAAGAAGGAAAGGTCAACAGCAGCAAACTGGTCTGCTTCTTCTTTCAGTGCTTCTGCGGAGGGAATCGGTTCAGAAACTTCTGTTTCTGCTTCTGCTGGCATTTCTTCATCCAAGTAATCGTTCATCAAGATGCGATCCCGTTCAAACATCTTTTTCACCAGCTGCACATTCTGCACGTTTTTCACGACAACAAAAATGGGGTCGGTGGTATTCTTTCGTTTTCTCTGCTGATAAATCTCATAGACTTGCACCAGGAAAGAAACAATCTCTGCATCACTTTCTGCAAGATAGAATCGTTTGGAAAAATGCCGTTTTAAAACCTGATAGAACAACCGATTTCGATTTTCTTCAATCAGGATTTCCCCGTCAATACAATAAACTGTGGCAGTGCGATTCCAAAGTGCAGACAACAGATAATTCTTTACCAGATTGTCTGGCAACTCTTCGTCTGTTCCGCCAATTAACAGATTGTGGTTATTTTTCCGGTTCATTTCGATGACAAAGGGGTCTGCTACCTTTACTGGCAGAGCAAGCTGCATCTCTACCCACTTAGAATCCCGTAAAGCCGGCGATAAATAATCCAACGTATTCGAATGGTCAGACATGGAGAAAATGGTATAATTTTTATACATCGGAACTTGTTGCAAATCGTCCTGAATTTCCTGCAAGAATTCATTTCTTCGCTTTCCGAAAAAGGCAACCCGTAACTTTTCATTGCTCTTTCCTTCTGCAATATTCGGGTTCATAATGGCAGTTCCCGGCGGGCCAATTCGCTTCTGATAAGCATCATTTCCGAGTTCCTTAAACAGAAATTCATAGTCGTTTTCCAGACATTTCAGTCCAAATCGAACCGTCATCAAATCAATATCCCCTGCCTGCATTTGCAAAGAGCGAACAGTTGCACTCTTTTGCGATGCCATGATGAAATGATATCCAAACGCACCGCCTTTCGCAAGAAGTTCATGTGTCATGGAAACAATTGCATTTCTGCATTTGGTTGGAATATCATTGCTGTAAAAGCTCTGAAATTCGTCAATGATAATCAAGAAATGTGGCAACTTTTTCCCAGAATTGTGGTTGTAGTCGTCAATATTGGTATACGTTCCAAAAATCTCTGACCGCTGTTCCATATCTTTCATCAGGGATTCTAAGATGCTTTTTCCGAATTCTGGCTGTGATGCCAAGCCCAATACCCGAATGTGGGGCAACCGATAATGGCGATATAATTCAAATTCAACCCCGTCTTTAAAGTCCAGCAGATAGAGTTGCAACTCTTCCGGTGCATAGCAGAGCATCGCATTCATAATGATGGTATTCAGAAGAACAGATTTTCCGCCTCGTGTACCGCCCAAAATCAAGGCATGTACATTGGTATCTCTGGCACTGAGTTTCAAGTCTACAATTTTTTCGCCTGTACCGATTCCGATTGGAATGGAAATGCCCGTTAAATTTGACCGTTGGAATCGTTTCTGGTCTAGAATATCTTCTGGCGAAATTCCAACTTGTTCGGATTGCTTCTGATAGGATTCAAACAGCTCGCAGTCTTTTTCCGTAATGGCATTGCCAGCCACTGGATGCAGCACACAGTGAGAAGGCTTGTGATAACAAGTCCCATCGGAATATGCAATTTCATTTCCATGAAACAGTTCAAAAATGCCTGCCAAATTTTCAGAATCCGCATCTTTTTCCACGCACCGATGGTCATAGGAAAGCACGGTATAAATACCATACTTGTTGCCATTTTCAATAATCTGCTTTAAATAGCTGAAGTTTTCCTTGGAATACCCCTCAAATGCAGCAGGAAAATTATAAATCATCAGCAGGGTACAAATCTCGGAGATTTTTGGATGTTTTTGGTTATAGTCCAAAATATGATTTTCTCCATCTTTGAATTTTGTTCCCCAGCTTACAATCTGTGCAGCAAGGTTTTTCAGGATTTTAGAAACGGCTTGGTGATCAGTGACCCGTTCCAATACTTCCGGAAATTTCAACGAAAATGCTTGAAATGCCACGGTATTTCCACCTGCTTTTTTGCAGTCAATGGCAACGACTCTGCCCTTTGAAACCGGAAATGCCCGCAGATAATTGCAAATAATTTGTGCAGAAAGCTGCTGCATAAAGGCTTCCGATTGGTCATCCACATGAAGAATAAAATTCGCCTGTTTTCTAAAGTTCATTTCATAGGGCAACTTGATTTCAGGACGATTGGAATGTATCAAAGCAGATGCAGCTGTTCCTGACAGTGCCATGCTTGGAACAGAAGCGATTGCAAATGGAATTGCATTTGGAAATTGTGTAATGGTGGTATTCCAATCGCTGCAAGGTGCATCGAATTGGTTCTCCATCTGCTGCAAAAGCTGCTCTGCCGCTTCTGGCTGGCTGCAAGCACGTAGTTCCTGAATCCGTGGAAATTTCTGTAGATTTCTAGAATTCTGATTTGCTCGATAATCCTGAACATATGTTTCTTGAAACAGTTTTAGCTGTTTGGCAGTCGGAAACGGTGGAACGGTCATTGGAAAGCCATCACAATTCCATTCTTTCTGCGAAATGGGAACACAAAGAGAGAGAATTTCATTTGCCAGTTTATTCGATTCTTTTTTATAGCCCTCCTCTTTCGGACGGCTGCCGTGGAGAATGACATGAATGTTACACTTGTGCCCATTTTCCAGTATATTTTTCAAGTTGAGCAGGGTGTTTTCGTTATAGGTATCTGGGAAATCAAACAGAACCAAAAAGAGCGGTGGATTTTCCGCTTTGTTGGCGTATAAATCATTCATCATATCATTATTGATTTCGCAGATTCGGTTTTCAATCTCTCGATATTCCGTAAAAATCTGATGATGAAATAATTCTGGCAACTGTTCTTTCAAATTGAAAAATGGCTTGATATGATTACCAAATTTCAATTTGTCCATGATGTTGCAAGTAATTTCTCCGAGCGGAGCAAAGGAGAAAGCAGAAAACAGAATTTGATGCATGAATTGTTCGGCTCGGTCTGCACCCATCGAAGTTGCATCCACAAAAAAATGCACCTGCTCCATCTCTCTGATGGTGATTGGCATACGAATGAAGTCTTTTACTGCTACTTTTTTAAAGCGGTCATGGACTGCTTTTTTTAAAAAGTCCCATGTAATGCCGTCGCCATAGTGATATTCTGCCATTCCTAAGAAAAGCAGTCCCGATAAATCCTGATGATTGCTGTTGATTTTCCCGTAATGCCGCAGATATGTCACCATCAGTTTGGCTGCCTCTAAAAAAGTTTCCCATGGCATGGCATTTTGCACCAAAGACATCGTACTTTTTTTCAACTGCAACTCTGCATCTTGAAATTGTTGCTGAATCGCTTCTTTTTTTTCAACAGTTTCCTTCTGTAGGCGATTGACAGCTTGCTCTTTTCTGATTTCTGCTGCATGATATTGCTGTTCTGCCTGTTGCAATTGCATTTGGCAGTCTTGATTTAATTTTTGAAAACTACGCTCTAAAAACTCGTTTTTCTCTAGCTGTTCTTTTAAACAGATTGCACGGGAATAGCATTCAATGAGCGTCCGATAAAGCTCTTTTCGCTTTGAGGAGAGCATGTAATTCAGCCCGTTGATAATCACCGGCAACCGATATTTTCCAGTCGTGGAAAAATAGGTTTCGTGCATGTCATAAACCGATTTGGCTTCCTGTAGAATGTCATCCACATCCTGATAAGCTGCTTCTATTTTCTGCTGCAAAGTCGGTGCCATTTTGGTATGATACTTTCTGAAATACTTATCATTTGTTTTCAAATAGATATGCCGTTCTTCCAGACATTCGATGACAGAGGACATCAAGACAGCTTCCTGTCTGGCTTGCTCATAGAACTGTTCTCTCTGTTTGTCAGAATCCTGCTGGATTTGAATTCTTGTTTGTATCAAACAGGTTTCCGCTTTTTTTAAAGCTTGCTCTTGAGCAGCAATTTCAGCTGTTAAATCTTGATCTGCTTTTTCCTTTTGTGCTTTTGTGTGAGAAAGCAGCAGCGTATGTTTCTGGTCGATTGCCTGTAAATCATGCTGCATTCCATGCAGGATTTTTAATATCTCTGTTGTTTGAACCATTCTATTTTATCCTTTCAATCATGGTTCTGGTTAAAAACTAACACTATCGTACTGCTGCACGATTTGCTTTAATTCCTGTAATTGCGGAATTGCCCGTTGCAAAGTTTGAACCGGAAGTTCTGTCAGGTTGCTGATATTATCAACCGTTTGATTATAAGCTGCTCCCATTTCATCTCTCCAGTCCGGACGCTTATTTTCTGCATAAGCAGAACTAGAATGATTCAAATTCTGAATGGTTTCATTTAACAAGTCGATGGCTTTCTGAATTGCCTGTGCACTAATATCTGCCATAATCGATGCTTCCTTTCCTTTTTAAGAAATCGACGCCGATTCCATCTGTCTTACGATTCCCACTAGTGTTTGTAGTGTTCCAATATTTTTTTGCAGATTTGCCTGCGGGGCTTCCAATGCTGTTACGCATTGATTGACAATCCCCAGAAATTGTTGCAGATGAACGTCTTCCTGTCCGATTCCGACATTGGGGGCTTCGCTTTGTAAGGTGGTTGCAGCGGACTGCAATTCGTGCAGACAAATTTCTGCCCCACCAATTGCCGCATCAATCGTCGTAGCGTTTACAATCATTGCCATAATCAATCGCTCCTTTTAATTTTATTCATTTTATATTCCAGTTAAGATTCGATTGGTTCCAAATGAAAACAAGTTATTATTTTGAATCGTGATATAATCATCAAATTTTTTTCCTGTATGGGTCTGTTCAAAATGATTTTTCACTTTTTCATAAATTCTTTCTGGAATGCTATTCAATTCTGAAATCGAAACAGGGCTTCCATCTTTATGATAGTAATGTCCATGAAGATCAATAATATATTCTAAGTCCATTTTCTCTATCTTAGAATCTTTTTCCTCTCCAGAAACACTTGCCGGAACAATTGCTCCAAAAAAACAATCAATTCTTTTGATTAGCTGATTAGAGATGCTTTGCACAACACTGCTGGTTCCATTTTCAATTTTATAATTTTTTTCTTCTTTAATATACATGGTATTTCCGGAAAAACGATATTGATCTGGCTTTTGTGTGCCTTTTGGCGTACTTTTTACAAATTCAATCGTACCATTTCTATTAAATAATTTATCTATGTTCCCATCATGATAAGAATTCGGTAATTTTTCTTTGATTACATGTTCTGTTTCTTGATAAGTTCTCTTAGGAATAGAACTTTTGACACTATTTATAGAGGAGCTAGTTTGCTTAGTTCCTCCAACTACTCCAGCGGAACTGATTGAACCAACAGAAGCAGAACCGCCGCCAGAGCCAAGCATAGCAGCTCCACTGGAAAAACCACCTGCTCCGCTGCCTATGCCGCCACCAGAAAGTGAAAAGTTTTCATAGGACTGCTGAATACTGGATATCTGGTCTAATGCTCCCATCATGTCCGTTGCCTTTGCGGTGACTGTGGAGCGATACTGCACCATATTTTCAGAATATTGGGAAAGGCTGCTCTCCAAATTCTGATACAGCGTTGTTAACTCCTCACACTTCTCCTGATATTTTTTTATCAGAATGGTTTCTGCATCCATCCGTTCCTGTGCAACTTTCTTTTTCTCCTCGCAACGCTCCAGCTCCTCTTCCAAATTCCTCCGCCGATTTTCCGCCGCATGAATTTGTTCATAAAGGCTACTGCGTTGGCCATCATCTTCCGCATCGGATAACCGATTTCGCAAGTGTTGAATTTCTTCATTGCAGTTTCCAATGGATGTCTGAACTTGTGGGATTTCTCTTTCCATTTCTGCAAAAACTTCTTGTTGCCGTGCCAATTCCTGCTGATGCTCTGCAACTTCTGCTTCTGCATCCTTTCGGCACTGCTGTGCACGTTCTAAGCAATCATGCTTTAGCGCTTCTGAATCCGGCAGCTGTTCAATGGCGGTTTTATAGTCATTTAATGCAGATTTGGATGCCGTTAAACTTTTTCCATCAATGTTCAAATGCACACCTCCCCGCCTTTATTGATAGTGTTCTTCTGCTTTGGAAAAGAATGCATCGATTGCTTTCATTGCAGCTTCTCCACTGGTATAAGAAGATTCTGCCTTTTCCATGACCTGATTCCACTTGGAAATAAATTCTTCTTTTTTGGCATCCTTCCATTCACTTGTTCCGGAATAAATTGCTTGTAAACAAGAACGGCTTTCTTCTTCCATTTTTCTCAGTGTTGCTTGAATGGTTTCCTTTTCAGACAAAATCCAATCATCCCTCTCCTATTTGCCCAAATATCATAGATACAAAGCATAAAAATCATGCTTCCAATCTAATTTTCCAATGTAGAAATAGCTTCTATCTTCTAAATACAGCAAAATATATTCATTTTCATATCCGTTTTCATCATAAGATTTCAGAGCATACAAAAAACCGGCAGGGTTTGTTTGATTTTCCTGAAACAACTGATATTGCTGTCCAAATGTGCTGCTATTTTTTTGATACTTTAAAGAATAATCCGCTCCATTCCAAGTGATAACAATCTCCGTTGCATCATACTCGTCACTGTCGTCCTCTTCGTCATGCTCTTCCTCATAATTGAAATTAGAAAAATCTACTGTGTCAATCGGTTCTGATTCAAAATAGCCAGTTTCTATTTTGTTTTCCATATACTCTTGTATATTCCGCATTTTCGGGTCAGAAACATCTTTTTCAATCTGCTCTAAATCATCACTTTCAAGTCCGCTATCTTTTTGTACTTCTTTCCATCCAAACCCTTTGATTTCCGGCTGTTCTGGTCGTGCAATTGTTTCGGTCACTTCTGTTGTAGTTGTTACATTTGTGGTTGTAATCACAGCCGTGGTTGTTTCTATTGGAGCTGTTTCTATCGGTACGGCGATTTCGGAAAGTTCCGTATTGGTCGTGACTGTAGTGGTTTCTACAGTGGTTTCTGACTCGATTGCTTGTTCCACTGGTTTGATATTTTTTTTTAGTTCTTTGTATAGAATCCCACTGCTGATTCCAATACCAGCTACAAGAACGATTGCAATTGCAGCAACTATTTTTTTATTTTTCCATGGTGCAGTTGCTGTTCTTTCTGGTGGTGTCGTTGTTGTTGTTGATTGGGTTGGCAGTGCATCTTCCAATATCGGAGCTTCTGCGGTTGTCTGTTCTTTTGGTTCTTCTAAAGCTGGCTGTAACATAATTTTTTGTTCCGGCAGTTCTGAAAAAGAAATATGCAGTTCTTGTAACAGTTCCTGCATTTCTGGGTCTGCATGCCAACCATTTTCAATCAAACTTTTGTTTCCGCAATATTTACATTTCCTGCTGTCATCCTGCAAGGATCTCCCGCATTGGTTGCAGAACATATTGGACACCCCCTTGTATCCGATTTTCACAATTGGAAGCAATCGCAAAGGCTTCCTGATTGATTGCAATCAAGGCGATGAAAAGAAAACCAAAAATCACAAGCAAAACGACCATTACAATTACTAAAACTTTTAAAACATTCTTTGATTTGCGATCCGAAACGGGATACTTTCTGGGGATCGGATCTTTTTCCCAATGATCATAGAAAGAACCCGAACTGCTTTCCGTTTTTGTACGATTATTTTTTTCATGATTATTTTTTTCATAATGACAAATCGAACAGGAATCATAATAATCCTCGTTCATTGTTTCACACTTTTCACATCTCCACATGACGTTACGTTTTCCCCATTCATCCTAATTTTTCGATATCCTGTAAAGAACGGAATACTTTCCCGGCAGAATATCGTTCTTTCGGTGACTTTTTCAGCATATTTCTCAGCAAACTATGATATTTTTTTGGAATGTTTTGATTGATCTGAACAGATTCATCATTCAAAACCGCTTCACATAAATAATGATACTTTCCTGTTTCCGGACGTTTCCCGCATAAAATCTCATGAAAGATGATGCCAAGTGCAAATATATCTGATTTGGACGTAATGGCTTCCCCCTCTTCTTTTTTAATGGCAGTTACAAATTCCGGTGAATAATACACCTGATCGCCTTTTAAAGCATCCGGATTGGGTACTGCATCTTGAAAGAAGCTTTCTCCGAAATCAATAATTTTTATCGTATAAAATCCATCAATCGTTTTTTTGATGAGAAGATTTCCCGGTTTTAAATCAGAATGCACAATTTTTTTCGCACTCAATGCCCCCATTTCATAGGCAAGCACTTTCATAATGATCATTTTTTGTTCTTCCGATTTTTTGGACAGTTCTTCAAATGAAATCGCAGCATCTACTTTTTCTGTCACGATGTAAAATCTTCCATCATAGACAAAGAAATCAATGGGGGCAATGGAATTTCCCTTGCTGGCATCTCGAATTGCCTGAAATAACCGTTCGGATCGTTCTTTGAAATCTTCACAAATTTTTTGTTTTCTTTTTCTATTTTTCTCAGACATAGAGGCGGTTGGATAGACAGGGTCTGATATCTTTTTAATGAAATAGGTTTTCCCATCTTTATTTGCAAATGTCCATTCACAATTCCCGCCGTCTTTCATTTCAAAAGGAGATAATAGCTGATATGCTCCGATTTGCATGGATTCTTCCATTTGCTGTTACTGCTCCTTTCTAACGTCTTCATTTTCAAAGCGATAATAATTTTTTCGATATATTTGCCAGAGTTGTTCTCGTTCTTGCATGTTCATTTCATCAGAAAAGCTTCCTCCATAGATCTTTTCTATGGTGTTCAGCCGTTCCTGATAAAACATCTTCAAGTCGGAAAAGTGCTCAAATCCAACTGTCAGAATGGTCATGGTGCTATCATCTCCAAAATGGACAAACCATTTTTGAATCAGATTTTCTTTCCATTCTTCCGGAGTATTGGATTCCATTAAAGTGGATAATAACATATGTTCAAATTCCATCGGAGAAGACAAAAATCCAAAACAGCCATCTGTTGCACAAATATAAATAGCAGGCGAAATCTCTTTGATTTCCTTGCAGTGAACCGAAATGGTACGGTCTGCATTCCATTGCTTTGTCATCGCACTATCTTGATACAAATTGGCAAAGGCATCCGTCGCATGAAACCGAATATCGTCCATCGTTATTTGTGCAAGACCGTCTTTGTCACATAAATATCCTCTGGAATCTCCAGACCACAAAAAGAATACATTCTGCTCTTGCAGATTTTCTACAATGATACTGGCGGTAGTTGGAAAATTTCGCCGCATACTTCCGGATACGCCATCATCTTTCCAATATTTTTTCTTTAAGGTCTGAAAGGTTTCATTCAAAACCTGCTCCAATTCTAAAACCGTTTCACGGGAAAATGACTGATTGCCATTTTCCCGAAAAAACGATTCTACAGCAGCTGCACCAATGCGAGAAGCAATCCATGCACTCGTATGGTTTGGGAACGCCTCTGATTGAAACGAAATCTGCTGGCAGCCAAGACCGCCACAGCCATCAAAAACACCCATGTAACAAAAACAGTTCAATGTTCCAACTGCATAGCAGTCTTCTGCACTTTTTTTTAAATCTTGAATTGCCAGCGGCCTTAACATATCACGCATCAGAAACTACCCTGCTTTCTTAAACAGATTTTGAAACTGTTTCAACAACTACATCGTAATCCAGTTCCTGCAGGTTTCCAGTAGAACTTACATTTCTATGAATGACATTAGACCAGTCTCGTATTTCGCCCCATGCATAGGATGCTTTTGGCCCAGACGTTCCTTCGACCTGCAACGGAGAGAACAGCAACAGCCGCTTGCCAGTCTGATCAATATAACCCAGATCTGGATCTTCCCACCAGTCACAAAGTTCTGACAAATCCCGTGGAAGTTCACGAGAAGGATAATACCGAGCCGGGTCATTGTTCGGAAGCGAAGAATAAATATTTCTCTGATAGGAACGATCGTTGAGCGGATGCGGTTCATCATCTGTCCAAAGAACGATGACCTGGCGATACCGATCAGTAGTTGCTCTCCAGTCAGAACGAATGGCATATGCCAATGCTTCTAAGCTGCTTTCTGCATCGTCCCCACCACCAAATACCGTGATGCTCTTCATTGCTCGTTCAAATTTTTCCTTTTCTTCCGGCAATTCAAAAAAGCGTGTGCTTTCCATCGAACGATCCATATCATGATTATAGTCCCGGAATGAAATGATTCGAACCCGGACTTTATCTACACATTTTCCCATTTCTTCCATTTTTCTTGCAAGGTCATCGTAAAAATGCAAGGCATTCTGTGTAACCTCTCCAATCATATACTGCATGCTCATGGTAGAGTCAATGCAGAATACAACGTCCAAACTATAAGTAACTTTATGTGCATAATTTGATCCCATAATTAAATGCTCCTTATTATTATTGTTTTTTGACTGTTTCATTTCCAATGGTTCTGATTCTTTAGAACCATTCATTCTATTTGTTTGACTTTCACCAAAAAGCCTGCCGCTGCCCCCCTTTGATCCCTTAGGGGAATTCACGATTTGCTCATGATACGTGCAAGGCTTCCGTGTTCCACGACTTTTTCCACCATGGTATGCGGCAGACGGAAGTGGAGAAGGTTTTACCGCATTTGGCATCAGATGATGGTAAACTTCCGAGATATCTTTTCCGCAGTTTTCACAATAAATTGGTTCATTGGACAAATCAATTGTTTCCATGCAGTAAGGACAACGGATTTGATTCAGCATCTGTACAATCTCCCTTTTCGTTACTTGACATAATGATATTCTTTCGGTGCTGCCATCGCTGGCTTTTCAAATTCCTCTGGTGCAAACGAATGTTCCTGTTCTGCTTCGTCCAGTATCGGATGTTGCTGTATCCAGTCATTAGTGATCGGTCCTGGCGGTGGTGCAAGAACCGTCCGATCATCATTGACTGTTCTCACATCCAAAAGGCTTCCTCCGCAATATTCGCAAAAGATCGGCTCTTCTGACATATCAATTTCTTCACCACAGTGGGGGCATCGCATCATATTCGGCATATTGATTTCCTCCTTTTCTTTACGCTTCCGATGTTGTTTCTGATGGTTCTGATGGTTTTTCTGATTTCTTTTTCCGGATAGAAATCAATGCTACTCCTGCGGAAGTGATCGCAACGGGGACAATGGTACGCAGAAGATAATCACCGGTGTTCATTGGCTCTTTGTTTTCCTCTTTCAAAGTTCCGTTCTTGCCATTGCCCTTAACGGTTGTTCCGGAAAGCTTTCCGTTTTCCCCGTTGCCGCTCGCCTGTGTGACTTTCGTAACCGTTCCAGTCTGATGCGGCTTTGTTACGGTCGTGCCACTTTTTGAAGTCGTTGTTTCGTGTGCAGTTGTTTGTGATGTTGTCGTACTGGTTGATGTTGTTTCAGAATTAGACATGGAGGTTTCTGTACTTGTTTCAGAAGTTTCACCAGTTTCACTTCCAGAAGTCGATGAAGTTGACTCTGCGGTTGATTCTGTCTGTGCAGTCGTTTCTGTCGCTGTGCTGCTGTTGATCGGTTCTGGTTCTGTCGTAGATGTCGTAGTGGATACCACTTCTTCTCCAAGATTTCCATCTGTTGGTTCATCTGCGTGACCTGTAACCCCTGTTCCAAAGCAAGCTGCAATTGCCACACAAATTGCCAATCCATTTACCCATTTTTTCATGATAATCACCTCATTGTATTTTTTGCTTTATACACTCACGCTTCTGTGAGAACAAGCCATTGAATTAAATTGACATCATAATCATAAATCAGTGCCAACCCAATTTCCTGCACATCATCCCGAAAGAGAATTTCCGGGAGTTCCGCAGAATCTTGAAAGAACTGTTCTGCACTGTAATAGCCGGCGGAATCGTTGAAATAAGCTTGGCTATCGCCTGCAATTTCTCTTAATTTTTCTTCCGCCGCATGTTCCGCAAGATGATTGACCAATAATCCATCTGTATTCTCCTCTTTTCTTGCCGCAGCCGCATTCACACAGGCAGATAAATCCACGGCATCTAACGAACGGATTGCCAAAGATTCTAAAGAATCGTTCCATATTAACAAGGACATGCCTCGCTTTTGCCGTTCGTCATTGATCAATGATAAAAGATGTTTTTTCTCCCACTGGATTCCCTCCTGTATTTTGGAGGAAAGGTCATAGGACGAATCCAGCGTTTCCAGTCCATAACTTCTTGCAATCGGCAATGCTCCACCATCGGAAAAGTAAAGATGTTTCGTCGCCAATGCATCCACCCATTCTTCCAAAACAGATGTTTTCCGGTCGGAGCAGGTCTGTACAAAATCCGTGTCCTCACACAAATAATTCATCTGCGGAACATTGTTCAAGAGTGCATAAGCGGATTCATAATCTTCTTGTTTTTGGTAGGAATCTGAAGCAGCCAGCAGATAAGTTTGATATTGTTCCAATGTTTTCTGAAAAGATGCGGTCGCCTTTTCGTAATAGGCAACATCCTTTTCTGAAACGCTGCTAAAATCATCCAATGCCTGTTCAAAGTCCTGTATCGTCTGATCGACTACATTCGATGTTTCACCATTTTGCAAGGACGATACAGCTTGTTCATTTCCTTTGGAAATCGTTTCTCCATCTTCATAATGTTCTCTACCGGATTTTACCGCAGCTACTTCTTCTTCGGCAGAGGTTATGAATGCCTGCAAACTGGAATCATGAACTTCTTTTAAAAGGTCTAGGGACTGTTTTGTCTGATTATAATCGATTTCTCCCGTTATATAGCGATTTTTTAAAGTTTCTACTGCATCTTGAAATGCCTGTCTAGTTTCTTCGTCCAATGGTTCTGCCTGTTTGTTGAACTGCTCCACTGCTGCGGAATAGTTTTCTTTTTCCAGATAATCCATTGTATCCATGAAGAGTTGCTGGAAAATTAAAATTGTTACACTGACGATGCCAATCAACAGCATCACAATTACACCAATTAGAATCAGAATTTTTTTGGATGCTTTTTGAGAAGCAGTGATTTTTGCATGGCAAAATGGACATTCTGTCACATTTGGCGGAAGCTGCTCTTTACAATTGAAACAAACCATCGTCGTGCCCCTTTCTTCCAAACTTACAAATTCAAGTGATAATTTCACGAAAAAACTTGAATTTTTGTATTAAATATACAAATCTGAACGATTATTCCTGCCTTTATTGTACCACACGTCCCACAAAATGTCAATAAAAAATAAGAATTTATTGGAATCTCTGGAATTTTAAAGGGATTTTTCCAGCAAACAGTAGCATTTTTTCGTCATAAAAAAACCAGCAGGAATGTTCTTTTTTCCTGCTGGTTTCTTCTAATTTTCTGTTGTTTTTTCTCTTTACGACTCAGATTTTGATGGAATCGTTACATCCATGTTTTTTGGCAGCACCAAATTCAAAAGAATCGCAACCAAAAAGACGACTGCAACGCAGTTCTGTGCAAATACATTTTGTACCATCTGCGGAAAAATCCGGAATAAATCTGCACATTGTGTGAATCCCAGACCAATGCTCAGGGACAACGCTGCAATGGTAATATTTCGCTGCGAGAATCCACACTTGCTAATCATCTGCAAGCCGCTGACAACAATTGTTCCAAACATCATAATGGTACAACCGCCCAATACGGCATCCGGCAGCGTTGCCAGCAATGCCCCAAAGAATGGAAAGATGCCTGCTAAAATCATAATGCCTGCTCCAGTTGCAATGGTAAACCGATTGACGACTTTCGTCATGGCAACCAATCCGACATTCTGGCTAAATGAAGTAATTGGCAGACAACCAAATACGGAGGACAATGCACTGACAAAGCCATCACAGGCAATCGAACCGGATGTTTCTTCTTTGGTGACATCCCGATTCAAACCAGAGGCTGCCAGAGCAGAAGTATCGCCGATAGTTTCTGTTGCGGAAACTAGGAAAATCAACGTAACAGAAAGAATCGCATCCGGATGAAATTCCATTTTAAATGGGAGCAGATGCGGAACAGCAAAAATACTGGTGTCTTTCAAGGCGGAGAAATCTACAGAACCCATTGCAATTGCCAACAGATATCCGACTACCAAGCCAAACAAAACGGAAAGCTGTTTCCAATAGGACTTCGCAAAGATATGGAACAGAATGCAGCAAAGCAAGGTTACACTGCCTAAAATCCAGTTCTGGACAGAGCCGAAATCTTCACTGCCGCTGCCGCCGCCGAAAGAGTTTGCCCCTACCGACAACAGCGAAAATCCAATGGCAGTTACGACACTGGCGGACACAATCGGAGCAATCAGTTTCAGCCAGTACTTTGCAAACAAGCCTAAAATGCCCTCGATAATACCGCCGATGAGAACCGTCCCCATAATTGCACCATAGCCGTATTGTGTCCCGACAAAGCAGAGAATGGAAACGAATGTAAAGCTAATGCCCATGACAATCGGCAAGCCTGAACCAATCTTATGGAAAATCGGAAATAGCTGCACGAGCGTTCCGATTCCGGCAATCAACATTGCACTTTGAATCAGCATCGCTGTATTCTGGTCACTCAGTCCACAGGCACTCGCAACAATGAGAATCGGGGCAATATTGGCAACAAACATTGCCAGAATGTGTTGCAGCCCGAATGGAATTGCTTTTACAATCGGAACAGTACCATTTAATTGATAGATGTTTTCTACTGTTCCCTTTTGATGTTCTGTTTTCTGTTTCATTCTGCGGTCGCTGCCTCCCCTGTTTCCTGCGAACGGAACTGAATTTTTCCGGTTGCAGCATCCATTGCATCCACAATGGCAAGCGATTCCAACTGATAGCCTAAATTGCGGATGATTTTTCCGCCCTGCTGGAAGCCCTTTTCAATTGCAATCCCAATGCCCTCTACGGTTGCTCCTGCCTGCTGTACAATGGAAATCAAACCTTGCAAAGCACAACCATTTGCAAGGAAGTCGTCAATAATCAAAACCCGGTCTTCCGGATGCAGGAACTTCTTGGACACAATGACCTGATTCTTGCACTTGTGTGTAAACGATTCCACCTCTGCCACATAAACAGCACCGTCAATATTGACACTCTTGGACTTCTTCGCAAATACCACTGGTACGCCGAAACATCCTGCAACAATGCAGGCAATGCCGATGCCGGATGCTTCAATGGTCAGAATCTTGTTGATTTGCTTTCCGGCAAACCGTTTCTGGAACTCCTCCCCCATCTGCCGAAACAACGCTACATCCATCTGGTGATTCAAGAAGCTGTCTACTTTTAAGATGTTTCCCTCTTTGACGATGCCGTCTTTCTGAATGCGTTTCTCTAAAAAGTTCATGTTTTTCTGTCCTTCCCAACATACAAATTCTACCCCGAAGTGGTTGTTGCTTGTACGTTTTTTGATTTTTTTGTATTATAACATATTTTTATGGTTCATACAAGTTCTTTTTGTAAAATGGGACAAAACAGCGTGCGGAACTAAAAAAAGAACAGAATCCTGTAAATTTTATTTGAACGGACAGCCGTCTGTCTTGGACGAATTGTATAATAGGGATAGAAATTGCAAATGACGCAGAATTTCAATGAAAAATAGAAAAAATATGACTTTTAGTAAGAAAGGAGGCATCGTTATGGCAAAGGGACGATTGCGGAAAACAGATCGAGTCTGTGCGTTGTGCCGGAACTGGAACGGAACGGTCGGGAGTACGACCATCCAGCCAGTGCTGGGCGGTGGGTTTCAGGTGGAAATGAAAGAAAAAGAGACCTGCTACCAGAGAACCGGACAGACGCAGGCAATGTTTGCGTGTAGCAAGTTCGAGCCGAGATATTAAAAATCAGAAAACAGAAAGGAATTTTTAAAATGAAACAGATTACGTGTTCATGTGGTTCAACAAATTGCTCATTAATACCTTGGAATGGCAAAAAAGAAGGTGCAAAAAAAGGCGGTTTGCTCGGAGCAGTAGGAGGAGCTCTTATTGGTTTAGCAGGCGGACCGATAGGTGCGATTGCAGGTGCTGCAATTGGTTTAGCAGGAGGAGCTGTTATTGGAGAAAAGCAACCTGAAGATAAAAGTGGCCGCAAAATTGAAAAGTATAAATGCAATTCCTGCAATAAAAAATTTGAAGTTTGTCCGAAATGTCAAAAAGTTCTTTCTTATGAAACGAGATATTTGCATGGAAGCAATGGAACAACAATTGAAAAATATTGTAAAAATTGCAATAATTTTATTTCAAGTGAATTTCGTCAGAAGCAAACTCAAGCTCAAATAAATGCAACTACAAATGCTGCAAAAGGATATGTAAATCTTGTAAAAAAGAATATCAATTCTTTTGATGATTATGATGATTAAAAATAGAACGATATTTTGAATTAGTAAATCTTTAATCATTATAAATGGAAAAAGCAGGTAGGAATTTCCCTACCTGCTTTTTCCTTTTTAGTGCCGCTATTTTTCATCTACTTTCAATCGCTTCCGCAGTACCTCAATATCATTATGCACATAAATGTTTGAAGTAACCGTGATGTCCGAATGCCCGAGCACTTTTTGAATGGTATAAATATCCACATCGTTTTCTCGCAACAATGTCCCGAACGTATGTCGTAATTCGTGTGGCGTTAAACTTGGCAGTCCCGTTTCTTTTTGCATTCTTTTCATAAAGTCAGAAAAGTGGTCTGCATAAGTATGCGGTTTCATGGGTTCATTTGGATGCTTTCCAGCAATCACATAGCATCCGGTTCGTTCCATTTTTTCAAGGATTGCAACGACAAAATCAGAAATCGGAATATCACGGATAGACGTTTTTGTTTTTGGCTTGTCGATGAGAATACCGCCTTTGGTTTGCGTTACCGCTCGTTGTATATGGAGTAGTTTCTTTTCAAAATCCAAATCGCTCCACTGCAACCCCAATAATTCGGAACGCCGTAAGCCGGTATGCATCAATAAAACAATATCATATCTTCCGTGTTTCATGGCATATTGTTCCGCTATTTTTGCTTGCTCTGCCGTGTATACGTGACGTTCCTGTTTGGGTTTGGATGTGATTTTTATGTTTTTCACAGGATTTTTAAAACAAAGGTCGTTGTCAATTGCTGCATGGAAAATAGCACTTAAAATCATTTTGTGTTTGTCCAATACCGATGCAGACAAGGCTGCTCCAGTTTCTGCATTTTGTACCGTGTTAAAATATCGCTGCACATCAATTTGCCGAATCATCTGCAACCGCATTGCTCCAAAGAACGGAATCAAATACTTTTCCACATTGACCTGATAGGTAAAATAATAAGTCTGGTCTTTTACTTTTCCTTTTTTGTAGGTTTCCAGCCATTCCCTTGCCCATGTAGAAAACAAGGTTCGATTCTTTTGTAGGCAAATTCCAGTCTGTTCCTGCAATTCCTGCTGAACTTTGTATTGCTCTGCTTTTCGTCGGGCATCTTCTTTGCTCTTCGTACTGTAAAAGCTCTTTCGGATGGGCGTTCCGTCATCGGCTGTTCCAACTGTTGCTTTGATTTCATAGCAGCCATCTTTTCGATTCGGTTTTTCTTTTTTCGGTCTACCCATATTTCCACGCTGCTTTCTCGGCTGAATTCTATTTCTATTGTAGCATGTTCCAGTTGAAAAGTCAACCATAAAAAAATCCGCCTCGTATGGGCGGATTTTAAGAGTTAGCTTCTAATATTTGTTTTCCGTTTTCTTTGGCAAGTGAAACCAGTTCCTGATTTTTTTGATTCATCGCCCCAAATTGCTTGCAGCACAAAATTACTTGCTCACAATGTTGTAATAACGAACTTGCTTTTTGAAAAGCAGATTCTCCAATTGGTTCAAATGCTTTCTCTGCAACAACTTCTGTGGCGAGTGCTTTTGCAACCGGATAATCCAAATCATTTTCTTGCAAAACACCTGCATAAAACGGAATATTTTCTCGCTGCAACTGCCGATAAACCGCATTTCCCGTTCCGCCACCACCAATGACAAATGTCTGTGGCGTTCCAGTCGGAGCAGGCAGTTCCATTGTTCCATAAAGACTTTCATAACTGCCGCAAGTAATCCCATAGAGATTGGTGATGTAAGCATCTGTAAAAATCTCATCTGGTGTTCCGATTCGGTCTACTGTATGATTGCGAATGCAGAGTACTACATCTGAAATTCGCTGTGCCAAGTCTAATTCATGCAGGGAGAGAATCACAGCAATTTGCTTTTCACGAACTAAGTCTTTTAAAATTGTTAAAAACTCCAGCTTGTAACGAACATCCAAAAAAGAGGTCGGTTCATCTAAAATCAAAATCTCTGCCTCTTGACAAATTGCTTTCGCCAAAAGAATGCGTTGCCGTTGTCCATCGCTGATTTTTCGGAAATCTTTTTGGGCAAGCTCTTCTCCATGCACTAACTTTAATGCTTCTGCTACTTTTTCATGGTCCTGTTCGGAGAGAATGCCAAGCTGCCCCGTATAGGGGTATCTTCCTGCCTCAACAACATCAACGCAGCGTAAAAATTCTGTCTGAAAGGAATGCGTCATTAGAATGGACATGGATTTTGCAAGATTGCGATGGGAGATTGCGGAAAGTTCCTGCTCTCCAACAAAAATCGTTCCGGCAATCGGTTCTAATTGTCGCGCAATGCTTTTTAAGATCGTCGATTTTCCAACGCCATTTGCTCCAATGAGCGTGAGAATTTGCCCAGCTTGAACGGAAAATGTAATATCAGGAATCAATGCTTTTTTTCGATATCCAACTGTTAGTTGTTCTGTATGCAGAAGAATTGGTTTCATCGCAGTGCTCCTCCTATCGCTTCTCTCGATGCAGCATCATCCAAATGACAATGGGTGCACCCAATACAGCTGTTACCGTACTGATACTCAATTCCGTCGGAGAAAAAACCGTTCTTGCAATCCAGTCGCAGAGCAGGCAAAATGCTCCGCCGCCAAAAAAACAAGCTGGTATCAACCAGAGTGGTTTTGCAGTTCGGAGCAGGTTCTTCATCAGATGTGGAACAGCAATTCCAACAAAAGAAATTGGCCCAGCAAATGCCGTAACGCAGGCAGAAAGCAGACTGGATAATAGAATCAATGCAACCCGAAACAAACGAATCGGAACGCCTAGGTTTTGTGCGTAAGCTTCTCCCAACTGATATGCTCCCATTGGTTTTGACAGAAAAAATGTCCCGATCAATACCGGAAATACGACCATGCTCATGGCACGGAGATCTTGCCAGCTGGAGCTTGCAAAGCTGCCCATAGACCAGTTGTGCAGGTTGACAATGTTAGAATCATCTGCAAAGGTAACAACAAAATCAGTGATTGCAGAACAAATATAGCCAATCATAACCCCACAAATAATCAGAATGGACATTCGATGAACTTTCCCAGAAATCAACAGGATAAACCCCATAGAGAGCATAGACCCAAAAAAGGCAACGCCAATCAATGCCATTGCAGAAAGCAATCTCCCCTGCCCTAAGAAAAAAATCATTGCTAAGGCAACGGTCAGCTTTGCACCGGAGGAAATCCCCAAGATATATGGCCCTGCGATCGGATTCGAAAAGAATGTTTGCAGCAAGAAGCCAGAAACAGAAAGTGCTCCGCCTAAAATAATCGCCGTTAAACTACGGGGCATGCGAATTTCCCAGAGGATTTTCCAAGCAGTTGTGTTTTGTTCCGGATGCATCAACACTGAACCAATTTCAGAGAGAGAAAATGGAACACTCCCTGTGCAAAGCGTTCCAACAAATAAAGCAAGCAACACAACAACCAAGAGCAGATAACAAATCCAATATCGAATGGTGGAATGCGATTTCATGATTTTTCATCCTTTCCATTAAGAAATGCGATGCAAGTAGGTCAGCTGGTCTTTTCCGTCTGCTGCACCCGTTACAATCTCATGAAAATCTGCAATCATATCTGCTGCACCGGTTGTTTGCTGAAACAAGTTTTGTTTGGTGCACCAAACATGCTGTTCTTTGACTGCTTTCATGTCTGCCAAAAGCGGACTTTTTTGCAAAAACTGCTCCATGTTCGGAATATCCCCATCAATGGTACTATTATAAATGAGGTAATCTGCATCCTTTGCTGCTGCATAAAAAGTCTCCATCTGAATATTCATGGTAGACAAAGCGTTTTCTTCTACCTTTAAATCCTCTGCGGAAAACAAATAATTCCCGCCTGCCAATTCAATCATCTTAGAAGTATAATCACCGGGTTTGCGAATATTGACAGACCCATTTGTTGTGATATAGAAAAATGCAACCGTCTTTCCCGTATTTTTTTCCGTCAAGATGGAATCCAGTTTTTCGGACTGTGCTGTAAAATACGCATCTGCTTCTGTTTCTCGATTCATCAGTAACCCATATAGTTTCAGCCATTCCATTCTTCCAAGCGGATGCGATTCATAGCTGGAACGCTCTACCAAAACAGGAATTCCAAGTGCTTCCAGCTTTTCTTGAATCTCAGGGCTGTGATAAATCATAGTCGACTCAATCGCAAGATTACATCCTTGAGATAAAATCGTTTCATAATCAGGAGCACTGTATTTTCCAACATACAGCATCGTTCCCTGTTCCAGTGCCGATTGAATATGCGGAAGACTCCAGTTTTTTTCTGTTGTGCTGGTCATTCGCACCTGCTCCAAAGCACCAATTCCATCAAATAAATCCATTGCAGAACTGGCTGCAACATAGAGATTTTGAAATGGCTGCTGTAACACCGTAATGTTCGTGTCCAGTCCCACTGGAACAGTTTCTCCCTCTGGAACAAGCAAATACTGCTGATTGTCTGCAATGGTAATCAATGCATAGGGGTCATAGTAGTCCACAGAAAATTCTGTTGCGTATTGCAACGTCATATGTCCGGTACAGGATTGTTCCGACCACAGTTCTGTTTGTTCGGAAGATGTTGACCCACATGCAGTGAGCAGTCCCATACAAAGTAGACTGCTCACACCAATGGAACGCCACTTCATTCCTGTTTCTCCAAGGTGGTAGAATCAAAGAACAAGGTGTAATCAATTTCATGCGGTGTACTCATCGCAGTGGTATCCGCAGACACAGGCATTACATAGTCAAACCCCAAGACAGGAATTTCAAATGTGGAATTCCCTTCTGTATTTGTGGGATTATATTGCGTATCGTCCACTTTCATATAGTCATAGTTGGAGCTGCTCCAAACGATTTCTGCTGTGGCAGTGCCGTCTTTTACTGTAATTGTGGCTGGAGATGTAACGCTGGCTCTTCCAGAACCGCCCTCTAACTGGACAGAGCAAGTGTAGGTGCCATCTTCCAGCTGCAAGCTTTCTACAGTTGTATAGGCATCATCGGAACGAGCATCCATTGGCAGAGAGTCTGCCCGAAATACCAATGTTCGGTCATACCAGATTTCTTTTTTCTTGCTGAATGCTGCACAGGCAATTCCAGAATCCAATGATTCGACTGGAACGGTAAAGGTATGTGTGCCATCTGCATTTTCTGTAAATGGAATATAGTCGGATTCATCTGCCTTTTCTGCATCTTCACTGCTGCCCATATATAAATAGAGGTATCCTGTACCGCCCATGGTCATATCCGCAGTCATTGTTCCATCCTTTACAGTCAGCTGACAGGCAGTAATTCGGAACATCGTAGAACTGGAATCCACTGTGATTTCATACGTGCCGTCTTTGATGTCGCTGCCAAAAATCGGCTGCATGCCATCTTGTACCACCTGTACGGTTTCTGCTGTTTCAACAGTTTCCGCAGTTGTAGCTGCTTCTGTGCTGGCGGTACTGGATTCGCTTGTATCTCCGCAGCCAGAGCAGGTAATCAGCAAAAAGCAAGATGCCAACAGTATTGAAAAAATTCGTTTTTTCATAAAAGTTCCTTTCACAAAAAAGCGGTCGGTAAAATCCGAACCGCTTTTTATTATTTTCATCCGATGAACAAAATCAACAAGAGGGGAAATTAGTTCTTTGCCAGAGAGTCAATGGCTGCCTGTGCGTGTTCTACATAAATCTGACGAATGGCTTCGTTTTCGCCCAGACCACGAACCAGACATTCTACCTGATAACCAGCATCTTCAAAGGTCTTTTTCCAAGAACCATCTTCATCGCCAGCCATATCATTATTTGCATGGTCGCCAGCAACAACCATCAACGGTTCGAGTACAACCCGTTCATAATCGCCAGCCTGTACCTTTGCCAGAACATCTTCCAAAGACGGCGTTGCTTCTACTGTTCCAACAAAATAGTTTGCATAACCATCCTTGGTCAGCAAATCCTGCATCTTCTGATAAACTTCATTGGAATCTGCTTCTGTACCGTGACCCATAAAGCAAATGGCAGTCTTTCCATCATCATAATCGGATGTCCATTCGGTAATTGCCTTTTCTACCTTTGCAAAGTCGTCATCACTGCTCAGCAGCGGTTCGCCAAATACAACCTGGTCGAATGCATCGGCATAGTTGCCAACTTCTTCTACCAATTCATCATATTCCAAACCATGCATCAGGTGTGTCGGCTGTACAACCAAGTTCTTTACGCCATTATCTACAGCACGATTCATTGCAGCGTCTACGTCATCAATCAGAATGTTGTCCCGCTTGTTGACATGGTCAATAATGATGTTGGAAGTAAAGCCACGGCGAACAGAAAAATCCGGAAAAGCCTTTTCCAAATCATTTTCAATTGCACCGACAGTCAGACGGCGGCTGTCATTGTAGCTTGTACCAAAGCTCAGTACCAACAGTTCCTGTTCACCGATTTCATCCTGATTGCGGATGTTATCCAAGGATGCATCACCGGTATCATAATTTTCTTCTTCGTCCACAGTTTCCTCCTGAGAAGTTTCTTCAGCAGCTTCTGTTTCTGTTGTTTCATCTGCAACAGTTGTTTCGGCAGCAGTTGTTGTTTCTGCTGTAGAACTGCTGGAACTATCATTGTTGCTGGAGCATCCGGACAACATTGCAGCGGTCATTGCCAAAGAAAGCATAAAAATAGTTACTTTTTTCATCATATATTCTCCTTCTAAACAATCAAGAAAAATCAGGAAAACAAAACAGAGGAAATAAAAAAGCTTTCTGCTCAAAAATGAGCCGAAAGCATACCGAAACAAACACCATTTAAAAGTGTTTCTGTACGATCAATGCCTCGTGATCTGGAATCTTGATTCCTGTACAAAAAACGGCAGGTTTCCTGACTCAAGGCTCAACATGATTCCGTCGTCTTCCCATCGTTCGACAGTGACATTTATTACGGAACACTCCCCTATTACAGTGACGAGATCGTACCAGAATTGCACTGGTTTCCCTTTTACCTTTTGTATTCTGCAAACGCAAAACCAAAAGCACCGTTTTCTTAGCGTTATTCTTTTTATTCATGCATGAACTGTTTTTATTATAGCATATCGGATCTGAAATTGCAACTGTTTTTCAGAAAACTTCCGGAAATACGAGGATTTTGTATGATTTATCCGCCTTTTTTTGAAAAAGCAATTCGTTTTTTGTTGTTTGTGTATATTAAGATTCATCGTCAGCAGATGGATAAATATTCGGCAGTTTTACGCCTGTTTCAAGTGCTTTTTGATGTCAGCAGGATAATTTTACGATACAGGAAAAAGTTTCCTTGATTGAGAATGATTTTATGTTTTTTATCGGGGAGATTGAGCAAGAAAAAGCAATTTTAACACTTCATTTTTGCTTATTCCATATTCATTTCATACAGCATATCGCTTGAAATTTTATCTTTTACATTATCTACATGATTGATTTCATCAATCATGAGATTAAGATTAATTTCATTATAACTATCATTATAAGTAAAGTTTGCTTGTATTTCTTTGATCTTTTTTCTGCTATATGTGAAATTTGCATCTGCCTGCATACTTACACCATCAAGAGAAAGCTGATAATTTAATCGTGTGAGCATCTTTCTTTTGGTACGCCATTCAAAATTTCCTAAATTATTCAGCTCACGCAAATCTTCATAATCAATACTGTCCAGTTCTCCTCTGATTTCATTCAGCCAATTTCCTCTTAGTGCAGTTCCTGCTTCTTCCTCAAAAATATCCAGAAGGATATTAGAAGTATTGATGAGAGAAGTTCCATCCGGAGAAACTTGATAAACATGTTCCCCAGATTCCTTGCTGGTCTCAATTTGCAATGCATTTTCCAAATCTTTTTGCGTGCTGCGTTTACTAAGCCGCTTTAAGAACTTTTGATAGACATCATCCACTTTATTGATATCAATATAGGCATTCAGTTCATCGTCTAATCCCAAATCTTCCAAGTATGTTTGTACATTGAAGTCTTTAATATCTGTTTCTTCATAATTTTCCCACATTTCATGAAGCAAATCGCTGTCAATGGAATCTCCATAACAATCTCCATCATAAATGGCGGAATAACCACCTGCATCTCCTTCAATGCAGACTGCAAATTCAGCACTTTCACCGTCTTCTTCCAGTGTGCCATACAGATAGAACTGTTCCTTTTTCTGATTGATTTCAACATCTGCATCTATGTTTAAAGATCCTTCCGCATATCCCGATGCAGACATATGAAAGCTTTTTACATTTTTTTCAGATTTCACCAAGTTATTCAATCCAAGTGCCAATGATGGAATTGGTTTCGCTGCAAATGCATTTACAGCCATTGTAGTTGCAACTGCACCAGCAATCACAATAGATCCAATTGTAATTGCAACTGGTTTCCAATTCTTTTTCTTCGTTGCGACAGAGCCACTGGTTATGGTATGATATGGATCTCTAGTTGGTGGAACATCAACCGGCGTTTGCGGTATCTGGTTTATCCTTGCTTCAACATCCCGCTGCGGTGTTCTTGCATTCGAAGAAACTGGTGTACCACACTTCGGACAGAACTTCCCTGTATCAGAAATAGATGCTCCACATTTTCTACAAATATTTTTCTTCATTGTGAAAGAGGTACTTGTTGTCGTATTAATGTCACGCTTCCCATATGGATTTGTTGACGTTTGCGATATCTGGTTTATCCTTGCTTCAACATTCTGCTGCGTTGTTCTTGCATTCGAAGAAACTGGTGTACCACACTTTGGACAGAATTTCCCTGTATCAGAAATAGATGCTCCACATTTTTTACAAAACATAATCATTCCTCCTAATCATAGCCCCAAAAACCTGATTTCTATTTTTTATAGAAATATTATACCTTATTATACCACAACTGGATTGAAAATGCAACTGTTTTTCACAAAAAATAAAAAATAGCTTTGAATGATACAAAGAAAGGAGCGATTGCAATCGCTCCTTTCTTTGTAAACAACTACGAAAATGGATTCCGATTATATTTTATCTCCAAACTTCTTCTGCAATCTCTTTTACAAGAGCCAATTTTGCCCACTGTTCTTCTTCTGTCAACTTGTTTCCAACTTCGCAGGAAGCAAATCCGCACTGTGGACTCAGGCAAAGGTGCTCAAGAGGAATATACTGGGCTGCTTCATGGATTCTGTTTATAACCATCTGCTTATCTTCCAGTTTCGGCGTTTTTGTGGTAATCAGACCGAGAACCACTTTCTTATCCGGTGAAACCTTCGCCAGCGGTTCAAATCCGCCACTTCTTTCATCATCATATTCCAGCAGCAGTGCGTCTACATGTTCCTGTGCAAATACATAATCTGCTACAGAATCATAAGAACCACTGGTAAAGAACGTAGAGTGATAATTTCCTCTGCAAATGTGCGAGGTGATTACCATGTCTGCTGGTTTATTTTCAAGGGCAAGGTTGTTTACTGCAAGAAGCTGTGCCTTTACATCTTCAAGGTCAATTCCCAGTGACTGGTATCGCTGCTTTGCAGCATCGCCTACAATTGCACCCCATGTGCAGTCGTCAAACTGAAGATTCCGACAGCCAGCAGCATAGAACTGCTTGATGACTGCCTGATAAGCAAGTCCGATATCCTGAATCAGTTCTTCATTGATTGCGTAATATTTTTTAGTATTCTCATAGTTTTGCGGAACAATCATCTGCTGGAAGGTCTGTGCCGGTGCAGGAATTGTATATTTTGCAACCGTATTTTCATCTTCAAACTGCTTTAAAAACTTGAAATATTCCACAAACGGATGTGGAACTGCCTTTATTTTACCAGTCAGATAAGTATCTTCCAACTGTGCAACTTCACCATTAAACTGAACACCTGCAATGGCTTCCTGATGTCCAACCCCTTCAAATCCCCACATAAAATCAAGATGCCAGAACTTCCGTCTAAATTCTCCATCTGTAATAATATGATAGCCTGCTGCTTTTTGTTTTGCTACAAGCTTTCTGATTTCTTCATCTTCAACAGCGGTAAGCTGTTCTTTGCTGATGATTCCATCGCTATAGTCTTTCTTGCCTGCTTCAGATTTTCAGGTCTTAAAAAGCTGCCTACAAAATCATAGCGATATGGGGATGTAATGGTTTTGCTCATTTCAATTACCTCTTTCTTTAAAATGGTGATTCGAGTCAACTTGTAATGATTTCATTTTATCATGGAAGCAGTCGTTTGTAAAATACTTTATAATACCGCTTGCCCATAGGTTTTATCTATAGGCAGAAGCATAAAATCTCCCACAGTTTTTATCAAACCACGGGAGATTTTTTTATGATACATTTTTAAATCATTTTTAAAGTCTATAGATCATTCCGAACGCAGTGCTACAACCGGATCTTTCTTTGCTGCACTCTTAGACGGAATAAATCCAGCGATCAATGTCAGCAGAACATTGTTGATGTTGGTGAGATGGTGCACCAGCAAATTGATGGGAATACACAGCAAATAGGTGACAAGAACCCCTAACAAACCAGAAGTAAATCCAATAATAATCGTTTCTGCATTAAACATACTGGAAACATCTCGTTTTGATGCACCAATTGCACGGAGAATCCCAATTTCTTTGGTGCGTTCCTGTACAGAAATCAGCGTAATCACACCAATCATAATCGAAGAAACAATCAACGAAATGGCTACAAACGCAATCAATACATAGGTAATGGTATTGATAATTTTTGTAACAGAGGACATCATCAATCCAACATAGTCGGTATACTGAATCTGCGACATCTCATCTTTGTCTTTGTTATAATCTGCAATGGCATCTTCATTTGGTCAAATAATACCCGTAACTTTTAATTTTAATCCATTGTCATAGAGGTACTGTAATCCAGCATCCGTATCTCGCAAATCGGTATAAAGTCCTGTATTTTCATCATAGCGATAACAATCTGCATTCAAGACCGTGCGGAAATCCATGTCGTAGATGTCAGCATATGACCAGTTCTTGTTGTCCTTTTGCAGCTCCTTGCCATTGACTGCCGCTTCCATGATGTTATCCACATCTTCTTTCGGTTCTAAGCCGAGTGCATACACATCCAGTTCATTGTTTTCATCTAACACCAACATAATTTCATCATAGCTATTCGGCCATGAACCATAGACCACATCATATTGCTTTTTCAACAGGTCATTGACGGGGTTTCCATTTTCTCCGGGAAGCAGTTCCTGCCACAAGTTCATAGAAGAACCGCCCATGCCCATCATGGCAGTTGCTTGTTCTCCAAACATAGAATTGCTGGCATTGGTCATTGCCTGCATATCAATTCCCATATGTTCCAATACCATTTCTTGCATCAATTCTTCGGTGTCTGAATGAATAATCGTCCCATCTACATTTTTGGTATAAATGAGCAAATCCAAATCGTAAGCGTATTGAACACCATTGATTGCCTTATATAAATCGCTGTCACTGTCTTTTCGTTCGGATTCAATATAGGACTTGAAACTCTTCAAATCATTTTCAGATGTTTCCATGTTGTTTAAAGCATCCAAATTGCCGACTTCTTATATACTGCATCTTTGTCATGTGTACTGTCCGAAGTTGCAGAGCCCATAAAAGTTTGCATCAAGACACTGAGGTCTGTGTTCGTTTTCTGAATTGTCAGCGGATAAGAGGACAATGTTTCTTCTTGAATCACATTAATATAAGTATTGAAGCCCTGTGAGATGGAGAGTACCAATGCAATTCCAATAATACCAATGCTTCCTGCAAAAGAGGTCAGCATGGTTCTTCCCTTTTTGGTGAACAGATTTTTCAGGGACAACGAAAATGAAATGCCAAAAGACATCGAAGGTTTTTTCAGCTTCTTTCCGTTTTCATTTTCAGCTTTATCTGCTTGTAATTCCTGCTGGTATTCTTCTTCAGTCATCGGTCTGGAATCGTCTGTCAGTTTGCCATCCAGTACACGAATAATACGGGAGGAATACTGTTCCGCCAATTCCGGATTGTGTGTAACCATGATAATTAAGCGGTCTTTGGAGATTTCCTTGAGAATTTCCATGACTTGAATGCTGGTTTCTGTATCCAAATGCACCAGTCGGTTCATCCGCTAAAATAATATCTGGATTATTGACCAATGCCCGTGCGATTGCTACACGCTGCATTTGTCCGCCAGACATTTCACTTGGTTTCTTGGAAAGCTGATTGCCCAATCCTACATCTTCGAGTGCTTTTTTCGCACGTTTTCGACGATCTGCTTTGGATACGCCCGATAATGTCAATGCCAGTTCTACATTTTGCAGAACCATTTGATGAGGAATTAAGTTATAGCTTTGGAATACAAACCCAATGGAATGATTGCGGTAGGTGTCCCAATCTCGGTCTTTGAAGTCCTTGGTAGAACGCCCATTGATGATTAAATCTCCTTCTGTGTACTGATCCAATCCGCCAATGATGTTCAACATGGTGCTTTTTCCTCCTTTTTGGTATCGGGAAAGTTGCGATTGCCTGTCGGAAAAAGCCGTTCTCCAAAATTGATCATTTCGGAAAACGGCTTTTTCTGTTATTTTACGGATTACTTCATCCGTCTTTTTTCCTTGTTTTTACGATAATAGTTGCACCACCAACGGTCATAAGCGTGGCAAGTCCCACAAACACTTTGTAAATGTCAGAGTAGCCAGTCTGCGGAAGAGAAACTACTTCATTTGCCATGTTCGTTCCGGTTGCAGTTTTTGGATTCACGGTATAAACATCAAGAACTTTCCCATCTTCATCTGTCAGTGTGATTGCATAGTTCCCATCTGCTGTTTCAAGGAGTGCAGCCTTTGCAGGAGTATTGCCTGTTTTGGTTGCATAGTCCTTCCTTGCCCAATCCTTGAAATCTTCCTGCGTGATGTTTTTATAATTGGTTGTAGTGGATTCGGTTGTAACAGTGTTCTCTATGCCATTATAGATTTTGTATGTTCCAGCTAAATTAGAATCTTTAATATTAGAATCTTCCACGTCTGAAACAGGATAGAGTCTTTCCCATTTCGAAACATCGCCCTGCTTCGTGCAATCTACATAAATCACATCTTCCTGCTCAAGAATGAGTAAGATTTTTTCCTTTCCCTTGTCATCAAACCAGTATTCAACCTTTGTAACGCCACTTCCGCCAATAAAGTCCGGATAAGGCTGCGAGGCGGATAATTTATCGTAAATTTCCTTAAACGAATCCGAACTGTTTACAAATTCCTTGGCTTCCTCCAACGTCATTCGGGAGGCATCTTCTGGTATTTTGTTTAAAATAGAAGCCCGTGCTCGTTCAAATTCTCCGAATGCCCCATGTTCTTTTTCGGCAAGTTCCGCTAAAGCCTTTGCTTGTTCTTCTGAAAGTGCATCACTGGTTACTGTAGTTGTTGTCATGGTTGTTTCTGTGGTTGCAGTTGTTGCGGTTGTTTCTGTGGTTGCAGTTGTTGCGGTTGTTTCTGCTTTCTCTTCAGAATAGAGCGGTTTCCAGTCGGAGATGTTTCCATCTGCATTGCATTTTACAGAAATAACATCTTCTTGCTCCAAAATCAAAAGGATTTTTTCTGTGCCGTAGTCGTCCAACCAAAATTCAACTAATGTTACTCCACTACCGCCTACAAAGTCTGGATATTTTGCGATGGAAAGCAGGCTCTCGTAAATATTCTGAAAGTCGGTGTTGTTTGCCAGAATCTCTTGCACATCATCGAAACAAAGTCTTGCTGTATCGGGTGGGAGTTCTCCGAGAATTATTTTTTCTTCCCGAATAAATTCCCCGAACAGATGACTGCCTTTCTCTTTGAGTGCTGCCAGTTGTTCTTGCTGTTCCGTTGACATTGTATCATCAGGTGCAATCACTACAGGAATCGGAATCGTTTTGACAGGGTTGTCCGCTTCATCGAATACGAAAATACGGATACAGGTTTCCCCTGCAGAAATTGCTGTCACCAAACCATATTTGGATACGGTCGCAATGCTTTCATCTGCGGACTGGTATTCGATATGTTCCGTATCATATCCCTCTTTATCAAACTTGACATTCAGATTACAGCTTTCGCCGACTGTCAGATTGCATACAGAGGGTTCAACGGAAAAATCAGATGCTACAACCTCTGTTGAACTTGGATCTTCTATCGGCTCTGTAATTGCTGGTGAAGTTGTCGTTTCTGTCGTTTCCTGAATTTCGGTCAAGGTTGTAGTCACTTCTGTATCTACAGGCACATCCGTTGCACTTACAGGAAACAGCGTGGAAAGAGAACCTGTGAGAAGCATCATTGCTACTAAAAATGCCCATTTTTTCATATTGATACACCTCATTTCAATAACGTATCAAGTCGTTGTATTTATGTTTATTGTAGCATATCAATTCAAATTTGTCAAGCGTATCAAGCTTTTTTAATTAAATAAAAAATCATGAGATCCGTTTGTCTTGCCAGACGTCAAAAAGGTTTTGAGAACCT
>OLSD01000256.1_pt1 | contig 58134 bp, 54 predicted proteins | sample 1672211 | NCBI WGS metagenome assembly OLSD01 (sample SAMEA3136659, study PRJEB25190) | human gut metagenome | reverse complement strand
TCTATTCTCCCAACAGAAATAGCATTAAAAAAGAATTTTGATAAGAATGGAACAAGACGATAAATTCCAGTTTGCCGAACCGTAAAACCGCCCCCGGCGTGACCAGCTGGTCACGCCGGGGGCGTTCCTGTTATCTGCTGATGCTGCGTCATTTCAGCCGCGCGCGCTGCGCCGCGCAGTAGGCGCGCACGTCAAACGGCTCCGGCACGCTGTCGCGCCGGAGATACAGCGGGTGGTGCGGGTGTCCGGCCTTCGACCGGGGGCCGAACGTCAGCCACTGCGCATGAAACTCCTCGCCGATGGCGAGCATTTCCTCGAGCGCGTCGAACAGGTACGGCCGCTTTTCGATCAGCGTGCCCCACGCGGCCCACACGGCCGGGCGGTTGCCGGGCGCGTACTGCCCGAGCACGTAGCGAAACGCCGCCATGTTCTGCTCGTGCAGCGCGCGGTTGAAGGTCGTGTCCATGGCGTTCGGGTCGGTCGCGCGCTGGGGGTAGACGTTGAACATCGTGAAGCTGTCATACCCGTTGCCGAGGGCGATGCGCTCGACGCTCTTGAGCGTGTTGTCGAGATCGCCCGGCTGCGCGGTCGACGGGTTGATGCCGATGCAGATGAGCGGGTTTGCGCCCCGCGTGCCGAGGATGTAACGGTATTCGGTGTAGTACGGCGGCACGTACAGCCAGCGCGCGGCGTCATAGTCGTCGTGCTGCGGGCAGTGGAGCGCGTCGTCAAAGGTCAGCAGCGCGCACGTCTGGCTCGCGCCCTTTGGAATGTGCATGGGTGGTTCCTCCGATCGGTGCGGTCAGTCCCCGGCGGGCGGGAACGGTTTGGAATAGGCGGTCTTGGCGCTCACGCCCGGCAGGCGGCCGATGCGCCCCGCGAGCGCGGAGATCACGTCCTGCGGCGCGTCGAGCACGACGCTGATGATGCTGACGCCCTTAGCGCGGTAGGGCAGGCCCATGCGGCCGATGATGTACTGCCCCGCGTCGTGCAGCAGGGCGTTGAGCTGCGCTGTGCTTTCGCTGTTTTCCACGATGATGCCGATCAGCGCCACGCGCGTTTCCATGCGCGCTCACCTCGCTTTCGTTTTGTCTATTGTACGCGAAAATGGGCGGGAACGCAATGCGTTCCCGCCCATTTCACACGGAAAATCCTGCTTATTTGCCCTGCTTATAAAACTGCTTGGAGTTATCGAGCACCTGGCACTCGGCGTTCGGGTAGAGCACGACCTTCTTCGGCGTGCCGTCGTCGAGGATGCGCAGGGCGTCCGACCACGTCTTGACGTATTCAGCGCCGGAGTGCTCGTCGATGTACCACGGGTCGCGCATGCCCTTGACGGTGTGCTCGGCAAATACGACAGCGTGGGCCATGTTTTTGCCCTTCGTGTAGCAGCCGGACCACATCATGCCGCCGGGGGCGGAGTGGCCCCACTTGTCGTACAAAAAGTGCACACACGGGCCGAACGGGGAGTTGGCCGCGAGCACGAACGAGCCGCCGTCCTTGAGCGAGGCGATGACCTCGGGCGTGTAGGCGCAGTTGGCCTCGGCGGGCTTGAAGTAGTTGTTGGCGATGACCACATCGCAGTCGGGCACGAACTTCGCCGCGTAGTGCTCGGCGGCGTAGGCGGCCGCGTGCTGGATCTCGGCCTCAAAGTCGCCGGCGAACAGGTTGCAGATTTGCGCGTGGCCGTTGAGGATGGCGTCGATCTTGAAGTCGAGCCCCATCATGCGCGCGGCCTGCTCGGCGTCGCTGCGCATGAGCGTGTGGGGGTTGCCCATGTTGAACTCCGTCGTCGTCGTGAAGCTGTGGTTGCGCATGATCGTGCGCAGCGAGCTCACGCCCGGCAGGATGCACTTGGCGCCGCCGCTGAAGCCGTAGTAGCTGTGGGCCATGGTCGTGCCGATGGCGATCTTGTAGTCGGCGGACATGACGTCGGCATTGATCTCAACGGGCACGTTGTTGGTCGTGTTGCCGACGAACACGTGGTTAAAGAACAGGTTGTGGTTGTGCACCTCGTAGTTTTCGACGATCTCCTCGCCGAGCTTGCGCACGAACTCCGTGCGGTACATGACACCGTGGGTGCCGAGCGCGATGATGAACCAGATGTTCTCCTTCGGCACGCCGGCGGCGCGCAGCTCCGCGATGACGGCCTTGGCGATCGGCTCGCACGGCGTTGGGCGGGTGATGTCGTCGATGATGATGACGGCGCTCTTCTTGCCGGCGCCGCCCTCGGAGATGGGCTTGGCGCCGATGGCGGCGTGGATCTTCTCCGCGATCTGCGCCTCGGTCAGGGCCGGGGTGTCATAGCCGTGGATCTTGGAGATATGCACGTCCCAGTTGTCGGGGAACGCGATCGGGATCGGCTGGTCGCCGTAGTTGCTGTTGGAAGGCAGGTCAAATGTTTTCATAGAGAATCCTCCTGGGATCGACGCGCTTTCTCATCTTCCGCATCCTGCTCGATCAGGCACTCGCGGTACGGGCCGGTCAGCGTCAGGTGGTCGTAGATGGCGGCGGCCACGGCGGCTTCGTCGCGGTCACGCAGGGCCTGACAGATGGCCTGGTGCCCGGCGCGCGTCAGGGCGTTTTCGTCCAGCCGCCAGGTCTCCTCGAGCACACGCGCGCGGTAGATGTCCATGAGTGAGGACAGCGTGGTGTAGATGTATTTGATGAGGGCGTTGTGCGACATGCGCATGAGCGAATTGTGAAACTGCGAGTCCAGCACGGACTGCCGGTCGATCGGCGTGCCGATATAGTCGTAGTCGGCCAGAGCGCACAGGCGCTCGATCTCGTCGTCGGTCGCGCTGCGGATGATGTCCCGGCACACGTCCGTCTCGAGCACGATGCGCAGATCCAGCACATTTTCCAGCGTGCTGTTGCTCAGCGCGAACAGCGCGCAGATCGGCCGGTTGATCGACAGCTCCGGCGTGTTCGTGATGTACGAGCCGCTGCCCTGGATGCTCTGTACGATGCCCATGGCCTCCAGACTCTTGATCGCCTCGCGCACGCACGTGCGGCTGACGTCAAACTTCGTCGCCAGAGACAGCTCCGTCGGCAATTTGTCGCCTTTCTGGAGCTGGCCGTGGTTGATCTGGTCGAGGACGGCGTCCACGATTTTTTTATAGTTTGTGCTGGACTCCGGTTTCATGCTGTCACCTCGCTAAGCGATATTCACAAAAATTGCGTCGATTTTTTGAACATTATGATTATTTACAAAGAAAAAAAGCGATGGTATGATTGAAATAATCAAATGTGTCAGACAAATTCGAGGGCCTACATCAGGTCCTTTCCTTATTCGCCGGAAAGTTGTCTGACAATTATCGGGAGGTTTTCCATCTGTGTCTACATTAGCACATTCTTTTTTTTAAGTCAATGATTTGTCAGACAAATGATGAGAAATGGGACACGGAGTTGGAAAAGCCAATACGGACCGAGTGAGGTGAGCCATCGAGAGAAATGGAGAGCATTCCCCCTGTATCGCAAAAGCAGAGAATTTGGAATGAAAATGTAACTTAGAGGAGAAGAAGAAACATGTCAAATACGAGCAACGCATCGAAAAATGTCAAGCGCTTCCTGCTGCTGTTCGCACTCGGAGTCGCTTACGGCTTCATGTACGTCATGCCGTACATGAAGTCCAGCTTCTACGATCAGATGATCGCCGCCATGGGCTGCACGAACGCCCAGCTCGGCTCTCTGATGACCTACTACACGATCGCACTCACCATCTCCTACCTGCCTGGCGGCTGGATCGGAGATAAGTTCAACCCGAAGCCGGTCCTGCTGGCCTCCATCTTCGGCCAGGCGGCGCTGAGCTTCCTGTTCATGTTCACATATCAGAGCTACACCATGGCCGTTATTGTCTGGCTGCTCATGGCGCTGACCGGCGGCTTCGCTTTCTGGCCGGCCATCATGAAGGGCATCCGCATGACGGGCAGCGACGAAGAGCAGGGCCGTATGTACGGCATCTTTGAGGCCCTCAACGGCTTCGCTTCCCTGCTGCTGAGCTTCATCATGATCGGCATCATGGCCATCGCCGGCAAGGGCGACCTCGTCACCGGCTTCAAGAGCGCGCTGGCCTGCATGGGCGGCCTGTCCATCGTTTCCGGTCTCCTGGTCCTGTTCCTCATGCCGAAAGACGCCCAGTACGGCGCCAAGCCGGAAGAGGATGCCGAGTCCAGCAAGATCACCATCAAAGATTACCTGCACGCGTTCAAGATCCCCGGCGTGTGGATCATGGCCATCCTGGTCTGGTGCTATGTGACCATCTCCGCCGTGGCGAGCTACCTGACGCCGTACAGCACGGACGTGCTCGGCATGTCCGCCGTGGTTGCCGCGAGCATCGGCACCATCCGTACCTATGGCTGCCGCCTGGTCGGCGGCCCGCTTGGCGGCTTCCTGGCCGACAAGACGTTTAAGTCCGTTTCCAAAGAGCAGGTCCTCGGTCAGACCGCCTGCGTCGTTACTCTGGGCATCTTCCTGATCCTGCCGGTCGGCACGAACAGCACGGTGCTCGTGATCCTTCTGCTTCTGGTGGGCGTTGCGATGTTCCTGTGCAAGGGTACGTACTTCTCCGTGCAGCCCGAGCTCGGCATCCCGACGAAAGTCTCCGCGACGGCCGTCGCCATCGCGACCCTCATCGGCTATCTGCCGGACATGTTCGTGCACACCATGTTCGGTAACTGGATCGATCAGAACGGCGCCGCCGGCTACAACAAGATCCTGCTTTACGGAGTTGGGACCGCAGTCCTCGGCATCATTGCGGCCGTGCTGGCAGTCGTCCAGTCCAAAAAGATCGCAAAGCGCAAGGCTGCCGAACAGGCTGCGTAATCCCCGCAAATAACAAGGAGGCTTATCCATGAGCAAAATCAAGATCAACACGGCCCGCTGCAAAGGCTGTGGTTACTGCGTGAACGACTGCCCGCGCAAGGCGCTGTCGTTCTCCGGCAACATCAACGACAAGGGCTATGACACCGTTCAGGTCGACGACGCGCTGTGCGTCGCCTGCGGCACATGCTACCGCGTGTGCCCCGACAGTGTTTTTGAAATCCTGGAATAAGAGGTAAGAACATGAGCAAACAACTTATGAAGGGCAATGAGGCCCTGGCAGAAGCGGCGCTGCGCGCCGGCTGCCGTTTTTACAGCGGCTATCCCATCACCCCGCAGACCGAGATCCTGGAGTACCTGGCCAAGCGTATGGACGAAGTGGGCGGCACGTTCGTGCAGACCGAATCCGAGCTCGCGGGCATCAACATGCTCCTCGGCGCGGCAGCGGCCGGCGCGCGTGCGCTGACCAGCTCCGCCGGCCCCGGCTTCTCCCTGAATCAGGAGGGCATCTCCTATCTCGTCGCGGCGGATCTTCCGGCTGTCATCATCAACGTCATGCGTATCGGCACCGGCCTCGGCGACATCGCGCAGGGCCAGGGCGACTACTGGCAGATGACCCGCGGCGGCGGCCACGGCGACTACCGCACCATCGTGCTGGCTCCGGCCTCCGTGCAGGAAAACTGCGACATGATGACCACTGCCTTTGATCTGGCAGAGAAGTACCGCCACCCCGTGTTGGTCGCGTCCGACGCCGCCATCGGCCAGATGGTCGAGGGCGTTGAGCTCAAGGATTTCGTCGAGCACGATATTGACCAGTATGACTGGGCGATCCGCGGCTGCAAGGCCGGCCAGGCGCCCCGCAAGGTCCAGAACGTCTACTACACCAACCCGCAGTACCCCGAGTTCCTGCGCAGCAAGTATCAGGCGATCGAGGACAACGAGCAGCGCTGGGAGTCCTACCAGGCGGAGGACGCCGACGTGGTGCTCGTGGCTTACGGCATCAGCTCCCGCATCTCGAAGGAAGCGGTGAACATGGCCCGCGCCGAGGGCTTCAAACTCGGCCTGATCCGCCCGATCACGCTCTGGCCGTACCCGGTCAAGGCGTTTGAGACCTGCAAGAACGCCAAGGCGTTCATGACGGTTGAGATCAACATCCTCGGCCAGATGGTCGACGATGTGAAGCTGGCTGTGGAAAACAAGTATCCGGTCGGCTTCTATGGCACGTTCTTTGGTCTGCCGGAACCGGAAGAGATCGTCGCGCAGGCCAAGGCCATGCTGGAAAAGGAGGGGAAATAAATGAAACTCAAAGCACCCGAAACTGTCTTTTCCTCCGCCGGCTTCTGCCCCGGCTGCGGCCACGGCCTGGCCACCCGACTGATCGGCGAGGTCTCTGAGGAACTCGGCATTCAGGAAAAAATGCTGGCAGTCGTGGACGTTGCCTGCTGCTCGTTCAACATTGACTACTGGCGCTACGATACCATCATGGCGGCGCACGGCCGCGACATCCCGACGGCCGTCGGCGTCAAGCACATCCGCCCCGAGAACCCGGTCTTTGCTTACCTGGGCGACGGCGCTGCCTACTCCATCGGCATGGCGGAGACCATTCACGCCGCGCTGCGCAACGACAACATCTGCGTGTTCGTCGTCAACAACAGCGTCTTCGGCATGACCGGCGGCCAGATGGCCCCGACCACCCTGCCGCACCAGAAGACCGCGACCTCCCCGAAGGGCAAGGATCCGGCCAAGTACGGCACGCTCAACGTCGTCGACGTGCTCGGCAAGATGGACATTGCCTATCTGGCACGCGGTGAACTGGTCGGACCTGCCGGCATGAACAACTGCAAGAAGCTCATCCGCAAGGCGTTCGAGCACCAGCTCAACGGCGACGGCTTCAGCCTCGTCGAGCTGCTCAGCCCCTGCCCGACCAACCTGAACATGCCGCCGGTGAAGGCCCGCGAGCATGTGCACACGGAAATGACCAAGTATTTCCCGATCGGCGAATACATTGACAAGAAGGGTGGTAATCAGGCATGATGGTAGAAATGATTTGCGCCGGATTCGGCGGCCAGGGTGTCCTGACCACCGGTCTGATCCTGGCAGAGGCCGGCATGAAGCTCGGCATGAACGTGCTGTGGTATCCGTCCTACGGCTCCGAGATGCGCGGCGGCACGGCCAACTGCACCATAAAGTTCTCCGACAAGGAGATCGCTAGCCCCTGCGCCAAGAAGATCGACATCCTCATGGCCATGAACGCGCCGGCGATCGACAAGTTCGAGAGCAGCCTGCGCCCGGGCGGCCTGCTGCTGGTCAACAGCTCGCTCGTGCACGAGCGCGAATACCGCGACGACATCAAGGTCGTCAAGGTCCCCATGACCGAGATCGCCGCGGAGCATGAAAACCCGAAGGGCGCCAATATCGTCATGATGGGCGCCATGGCGGCCAACTCCGATCTGTTCACCGAGGACGATCTGGAGCGCCTGACCAACGAGTTCTTCGAGAAGAAGGGCAAGATCAACCCGAAAAACAGCCTCTGCTTCCGCGCCGGCACGCAGATTCACTAAACCGGCGAACTCCACGGGGCTTTGCTCATGAAATCAGCACCCGGGGCGCTGCCCGGCAGCGCCCCGGGAAAATCCCGCTCTGGAGGTGTAAATTTTTTGAATGTCCTAGACGTCATCATCATCCTGGCATACTTTGTCGGCATGATCGTGCTCGGTCTGATCGCAAACAAAAAACAGACCGGCGTGGATGACTATTATCTGGGCGGCCGCTCGATGGGCGCTCTGAAGATCGGCGCGCTCTGGATGGCCGGCTGGATCGGCGGCTCGTCCGTCATCGGTACATCCTCAAACAGTTATTCCATGGGCATCACCGGCGTCTGGTATGTGGGTGAGATCGCCATCGGCTGCGTGCTCTTCGCGCTCGTCATGGCCAAGCCCATCAAGCGCGTGAGTGACGAGCTGAGGAATGTCACGTTCCCCGAGCTGATCCACGCGCGTTATGACCAGAAAAACAGCACCATGGCCAGCATCACGACCATCCTTGCGATGATCGGCTACACGGCGGCGCAGTTTGTTGCCGGCGCGTCGATCCTGAACGTGCTCACGGGCTGGAATCTCGGCGTGTGCTACATTCTCGCGGCCGTGGTCATCGTGTTCTATGTCTCGACGGGTGGCCTGCTCGCCGTGACGTATACCGACATCGTGCAGATGGCGCTGCTGCTGCTCGGCATTGTCGTTCTGGCGGTGCCGCTGGTCGGCTCGCAGCTGCACAAGATGGGCGCAAACCTCGTCACCGACCTGCCGGCGAGCTTCTTCGACCTCGGCGCGTGGGGCTGGCCGACGATCCTCGCGCTCGGCCTGTCGACCGTCATGTCGTTTTTCACGAGCATGGACAGTTACACCCGCTGTATCGCGGCCCGGGACGCCAGGACCGCCCGCACCGGCACGATCTATGCGGCCGTGCTCGTGCTCATCATCGCCGGCACCAGCACGTTCCTCGGCATGGCCGGCAAGCTCATCCTGCCCGACCTGTCGTCGTCCAACAACGTCATTGCGGCGCTCGTGGTCGAGCTCTTCCCGCACGGGCTCAAGGGCCTCGTGCTCATCGGCGTGCTCAGCGCCATCATGTCCACGGCGGACATTTCCGTCCTGACCGGTTCGGCCAGCCTGACGAAGGATATCTACCAGCGCTACATCAACCCCAACGCATCGGACAAGACGCTGCTGCGTGTGGGCTTCGTCGCGTCCCTGTTCGTGGGCGTGCTCGGCGCGATCTTCGGCTGGTTCACGCAGGACATCATGAACATCCTGCTCATCACGTTCACCATTAACTCGGCCGGCCTGTTTCTGCCGACGCTCGGCGCGTTCTTCTGGAAGAAGTCGTGCTCGGTGGGCGCATTCGCGTCCATGCTCTCGGCGACGGTCATCGCCGTCGTCTGGTTCATTGGCGGCAAGGTCAGCTCGTTGCCGCTGTTTTCCATCGACGCGCTCTGGCCCAGCTTCGGCGTGTCGGCCATCCTGTACGTCGTTATCTGCCTGGCGCATCATCAGACGCCGGCGGAGCAGGAAAAGGCGGAAAGATTCTACGCGGTCAAGTGAGCCGCACCCCCATCCCAAGATAGGAGTATTGTCACAATGGAGCAAACGAAGAAGATGCCCCTCGAGGGGATCCGCGTCGTGGAGCTGGCGACGGTCGTCGCCGCCCCGACCGCGTCGCGCGTGCTGTGCGCGTTCGGCGCAGAAGTCATCAAAGTGGAAACCAAGATCGGCGACGAGATGCGCCGCGCCGGTGAGTTCGAGATGGTCGTGTGCGAGGACGATAAAAACCCGCTGTTCACCATCCAGAACAGCGGCAAGCGCCTGACGAGCATCGATCTGAAAAATCCGGACGGCAAGGCCGCCTTCCTCAAGCTGCTCGAGACGGCCGACGTGTTCCTCACGAACGTCCGTCTGCCGTCGCTGGGCCGCCTCGGTCTCGATTACGAGACGCTGCACAAGGCCTACCCCGGCCTCGTGTACGCGCACTTTTCCGGCTTCGGCCCGAAGGGGCCCGACGCCGCCAAGCCCGGCTTTGACAGCACGGCGTTCTGGCTGCGCAGCGGCCCGATGGCCGACTGGCAAGTGCCTGGCTCGTTCCCGTTCACGCCCACCTACGCCTTCGGCGACATGGCCACGAGCTCGGCGTTCCTGTCCGGCATCCTCATGGCCATCATCGGCAAGAAGAGCACCGGCATGGGCACGTTCGTGAGCACGTCGCTGTTTGCCAGCGGCATCTGGTGCAACGCCATCGGCGTCGTGTCGCACCAGCCGCAGTTCGGCGGCGAGCGCCCGAACGACCCCCTGCGCCCGGCCGACCCGTTCTGCCACTTCTACGAGTGCAGCGACGGCAAGTGGATCGGCGTGTTCGACAACGAATACCGCCGCGAGCTGCCGAAGTTTGCAAACCTGTTCGGCATGCCGGAGATCGCCGACGATCCCCGCGCCGCCAGCCTGGAGGCGCTGCACGAGACCGACTTCGTCGTCGAGATCGTCACGCGGCTCAACGCCATCTTCAAGACCAAAACCGTCGCCGAGTGGGAAGCCTTCCTCTCGGAAAACAACGTCTCCTGCGAGCGCATGCGCACCATCCGCGACGTGAGCACCGACGAGCAGGCCATTGCCAACGGCTATATCCAGAAGGTCACCTTCAAGGACGATCTCGAGGTCATGATGCCGTGCCCGCCCATGCAGCTGACGGAGTACGCCACGCGCCCCTACACATCCGCCGGCCGCCTCGGCGCCGATACGGACAGCATTTTCCACGATCTTGGGTATACCGATTCGGAAATTGCCGCCATGAAAGACAGCGGCGCGATCCAGTAACACAATATAAAAGGAGAAAGCGCATATGAAAATCGTTCTGGCAGAAGTTCCCTACACCAAAGACAGAGACATCAGCGTGGAAAAGTCCTGCGTGCCGGAAGGCGCGGAGCTGACCATGGCCGTCTTCGACGAGCACGCTGAGAATAACGATGCGTTCTACGCCGAGATCAAGGACGCCGACATCATCATCGACGGCTACGTCCACTTCGGCAAGAAGGAGATCGACGCCATGGATCACTGCAAGGTCATCTCCTTCCAGTCCACCGGCTACAACGAGGCCGATCTCGACTACGCGAAGGAAAAGGGCATTGCCGTCTGCTCCATCCTCGACTACTGCACGCAGGAGACCGCCGAGAGCGCCATGGCCCTCATGCTCAACCTCCAGCGCGGCATCCGCCAGTATGACCGCAGCGTCCAGCAGGATCACGTCTGGGATTACCAGGTCGTGCCGGGTCTCAAGCGCATCGCCGGTCAGGTCATGGGCATCGCCGGTCTCGGCCGCATCGGCCAGTCCGTCGCGCGCAAGGCGCAGGCGTTCGACATGGAGGTCATTGCCTACGACCCGTTCCTGCCGCCTGCCATTGCCGAGAACCTCGGCGTCAAGCTCGTCGATTTCGACACGCTGCTGGCCGAGTCCGACGTGCTGAGCCTGCACATGAACCTCACCGAGGAGAACTACCACATGTTCAACAAGGAAGCGTTCATGAAGTGCAAAAAGCACCCCATCATCGTCAACGAAGGCCGTGGCCCGCTGATCTGTGACGAGGATCTCGTCTGGGCGCTCGACAACGGCTACATCCGCGGCGCCGCGCTCGACATGGTCGAGAGCGAGGATCCGGATCTGGACACCTGCCCGCTCGTCGGCCGCGACGACGTGCTGCTCACCCCGCACAGCGGCTACTACTCCGACACGTCCAACTATCTCGTCGCAAAGCTGTCCATGGACAACGCCCTGTACTACGTCAACGGCGAGTACGACAAGGTCAAGTCCATCCGCAACGGCGTCAACGCCTGAGCACCCTCCCGCTTGTTTCCGCTGGGCAGCCAATTTCCATTTTCTTTTTTCTACCCTTCTTTCTGTTCTGTTTTTGCGATTTCAACGGATATATCTTCTCTCCTACCAGCCGTCCAGTGGATTCCAAATATCCGTGTCCGCGTCCGGTCTCCGGAACGGACACGGGCCTGAAAACCCGTATGTACCGGGCGCCGCGTCAGGTGCCCGGTGCTTTTTTGCGGTTGACACCGCCCGGCGGGAACAGTAAAATGAAAAGGACGGGCGGGGGCCCGCCAGAGAAAGGGAACGTTTTTTTAGATCGCGGAGGTGTTTCCTATGGAACCTGCAAAAGTATATTTTTCCGATCTGCGCGCGGATGAGATCAGCACGCTCGAGAAGCTGCACCGGCTCATGAAGGCGGCCGGCTTTGAGCAGATCGATTTCAAGGACAAGTATGTCGCCATCAAGCTCCACTTCGGCGAGCCGGGCAACATGGCCTATCTGCGCCCGAACTGGGCGCGCGTCGTGTGCGACTATGTGCGCGAGCTCGGCGGCAAGCCGTTTCTCACCGACTGCAACACGCTCTATGTCGGCGGCCGCGCCAACGCGCTCGACCATCTCGACAGCGCCATGCGCAACGGCTACTCGCCCATGACCACCGGCGCGCAGTGCATCATTGCCGACGGGCTCAAGGGCGAGGACTACGACCTCGTGCCTATCCGCGGCGGCAAATATCTGCGCGCGGCGAAGATCGGCCGCGCCATCATGGATGCCGATATCTTCATCTCCCTCACGCATGCCAAGGGCCACGTGTCCGCCGGCTTCGGCGGCGCGCTCAAGAACATCGGCATGGGCTGCGGCTCGCGCGCCGGCAAGGAGGAGATGCACAGCTCCGGCAAGCCCGTCGTCGATCAGGATAAGTGCATCGGCTGCGGCAAGTGCGTGGAAAACTGCGCCCACAACGGCCCGCACATCGAAAACGGCAAGTGCACCATCCTGAAATATAAGTGCACCGGCTGCGGCCGCTGCATCAACGTCTGCCCGATGCACGCCATCCATGCGGACTATGCGATCGCAAACGAGCTGCTCAACTGCAAGATCGCCGAGTACGCCAAAGCCGTCGTCGACGGCCGTCCGTCGTTCCACATCGCGCTCGCGGTGGACGTGTCGCCCTGCTGCGACTGCCACAATTTCAGCGACGTGCCGATCGTGCCGAATGTGGGCATGTTCGCGTCCTTCGACCCCGTGGCGCTCGACACCGCCTGCGCCGACATGATCAACGCCCAGCCGGTCAACCCGAACAGCGTCATCGCGCATGAGCATGACCATCCGCACGACCACTTCACGGCCGCGCACCCGGACACCGACTGGCGCGCCGCCGTCGAGCACGGCGAGGCCATCGGCCTCGGCACGACGCACTATGAGCTCGTGACGGTGTAATATCCGCTTTCATGCAAAAGGCTCCCCCGGATGGGGGAGCCTTTTTTGTCATATGTATTCTCTTTGGGTGATCCGTTTTATGATCGCCCGAGCCAGAAGTCCGGCGACGCCTATCTTTTTTGCAACATGCTTCTTGCCGTGCAGATAGAGTGCCTTGACCTCGATGCCCGCTATATCCTCCGCGGTGAGCGGATCATCGCCGAGAACGACGAAATCGGCAATCATACCGGGTGCAAGAGTGCCGCGTTTATTCTCCTCATGGCTCATATACGCGGGATTTGCCGTTATCATGCGCAGCGCGTCGAGACGCGATATGCGCTCGTCCGGATTGGGATGATTTACGGAGCACGCCATACCGTACAGGGGCTTTGGACGCGTGCACGGTCCGTCGGAGCCGTCGCCTACGACAAGTCCGAGGCGGTGCATCGTTCCCAGCGCGTTTAGTCTGTCAGTGCGCTCTCTGCCGAGCACCGAGCACAGATACTCGTCCGGCTCCTGCTTCCAATATATAAACGGCGACTGCGCGGCTATGCACAGCTTTATCTTTGCCGCGCGCTTTAGCTGCTCCTCGCTTGCAAGGCAGACATGGATCATCACATGGCGCGCATCGTCCCACGGCTTATCGGCATAAGCCGCCTCATATGCCGTTATGCACTGCTCCACCGCCGCATCGCCTATGGCGTGCATGGTTATCTGCCAGCCCTCGCGGTTTGCGCCGATGGCGAACTCGTTCACGCGCTCCTGCGGATAATTCAAAACGCCGTAGTTGTTCGGATCGTTCGCGTACGGCTCCTTGAGCGCCGCGTCCTCTGAGCCGAAGCAGCCGTCGAGGGCAAGCTTGAAGCAGCCGCCGACGCGCTTGAAGCCGTGCTTTTTCACGGCCTTGAGGTCCATGGTCTGGAAGAATATGCGGAACGCCTGCGGCAGGCCGGGCGCGAGTATTTTTATCATGTCTATATCCAGATCGTTTGCAAAGCCCACGCCCTCAACGGTGTGCACGAGCCCGATGCCGACCGACGCAAGGTACTCCGCGCCTCCGGAGAGACCGCGTATAATATCCATCGTGGGGATATACGCCGTCGCCTCGTTCACGCCGTTATAAAACGCCGACTGGTACAGCCATCCGGTCTCGGTATTGCAGCCGGGATCGGATTTTACCTTATCCGACAGCAGTGCTAGCATTGCGCTGTTGCACACGGCAGCATGACCGTCGTACTTCATGACCATGAGCGGACGCTCCGTCCAGTCGTCAAGATCGCGCTTTTCGGGCAGCCGATGCTCGGCAACGGTGTTCGCGGTGCAGCCGTAGCCCATGAGCACCTTGTTTTTCCGGTGACTGTCGGCATAGCGCCTGACCGCCGCCTTTGCTTCGGCAAAATTTTTGACATCCATGAGATAGAATGTGTTCTCGAAAACGCACAGCGAGCCGAAATGCATATGCGTGTCGCCGAACGCGGGCGTTACCGTCGCGCCGCCGAGATCGACCCGTTTTGCCTTGCCGTAGCGCGGAGGGATGCTGCTTTCATCACCGAGCCACACGATGTGACCGCCCTTTACCGCCATCGCGGTGTAAATGCGGTTTTCCTTTTCGCAGGAGATGAATCTGGCGTTCGTATAAAGCTCCATAACCTCATTCCTTTCACTTCTAAAATGGGCTCCATGTAGACATGGAGCACTACAGCCTGTTTAAAAATCCAAGCTGTTTAGTAAAGACAAGTGTACAGCGGGGGAGCGCGAGGGGGGGGAGCCCCCGCTCGCAATTGGATCATAGCCATCAAAAACGACTGAAAAGCTGATGGATCAGTTTTATCAGGCTTTTTGACGAGCGCAGCGAGATTTTTTGTGAAAATTTATTTTTACAAAAAATGTGGCGTTTTTGAAGCGTATAAAAAAGTCTCTGACTTTTTGTACGCTGAGGGGCTCCATGGTAAACATGGAGCCCAAATGTTTTCAGTCTTCGGGTATGTGTATCTCGCGGATGAGAAAATCCTTGCCCGAAAGTATGGTTTTTTCAAAGCTGCCGCAGCCCACGCACAGGCTCTCGTCAACGACGGCTGCGCCGCAGCCGAGGCAGCGGGAGGTCTCTATCTTCATCTGCTCCTCGGTGAAGGTACCACGCAGATCCTGGAAGGTCTTCTTTGCTTCCTTGGCAGAGCCGTCGGCGGCATGCTGTCGGTGTCGAAGCCCGCAACGGAAATGCCTGCGGTGGCGGTGTTCATCGCCTTATAATCGCGTCTGTCACGGCCGATGACCTGCGACTGACCGGGATGTACATAGCGTCTGTTTGCCATTGTTTTTCCCCGTATAATTTTCCCCCTATAAATATATTTTGCAGTTTAGGTCTATCAATAATTTATATCATGAAACTATACGCTTTGTCAATTATTTAGCATTGGTATTAAGTGACTGTTAAGCTATTTTTTCAGAGGCACATTGACGCACCCATTGGCTCCCTTGCGTAAAGGGAGGTGGGTTGCCGCATGGCGGCAAGCCGGAGGGATTGTGCTGGAAATTGCCAGATTTCGGTTTTACACTTGTACGGTTGAAAATGAGGATGGGCAGAGATTAGAACAACGGATGATTAGTCATCGGCGCTTAAACGGATGCATCGGAGACTTTTTATACTTGAAGTCGCTTAACAACGAGTATAAATTGGATATTCAACAATAGAGAAAACGACCATACCAGGCACGAAGCCCGATATGGTCATTATTCTTTTGCAACCCGCTTGAAGAATGCCAGTTAAAAATATGTTTTTTGCATATCCCGAATTAGCACCTTCTGATGGGGGAGCCTTTTGCTGCCTCGCGGGCTTTCAGTCCAGCAGCGCGAGCGCCTGCAAAACGGCCGCGGCCGATGCGTCGGCCGCGTGCTGCTCAAACTGCTCGAACGACGCGGCGGCCGTGCCGTCGGCCAGATCCGAGATCGCACGCACCACGGCAAACGGCACGCCGCTCATGCTCGCCGCCTGCGCGACCGCGCCGCCCTCCATCTCCGCCGCCATGGCGGCCGGGAACGCGCGGCGGATGGCGGCCTTTGCCGCCGCGCCGGAGATGAACTGGTCGCCTGTGGCGATCAGGCCACGGTGCACCCGCTGCGCGCCGATCGCGTTGCCGGCCGTCCGCGCCAGCAGCGCGGACAGCACCGCGTCGGGCGCGAACACCGTCGGCGCGCCGGGGTCGCCCATGCACACGCAGCCGCGCACGAAGCCGATGGGCGCGGCGTCAAAATCGTGCTGCACCAGCCCGTCAGCCACCACGATGTCGCCGACGGCGAGGCCGCTTGCCAGCCCGCCTGCGATGCCGGTGTTGATGACCGCGCCGGGCGCGAACCGGTCGATGAGCACCTGCGTGCAGCGCGCCGCGCTGACTTTGCCGATGCCGCACCGGACGAGCACGACCTCCCGCGCGCCCAGGCGGCCCGTGTGAAAGACCAGCCCCTGCACGGTCTCCTGCGCGGGCTGCGTGAGCGCCGCGATGAGCGCGGCGAGCTCCGAATCCATGGCGCCGATGACGCCGATCCGGCCATAAGACATGGTGATATCCCCTTCCGAAGGCGCGGCCGCGGCCGTGCCGGTTTTTGTCCACCTTAATCCATCCGCCCGCCGGTGTCAAGCCGCGCTATGAAATTTATGAGTCGCTCATAAATTTGCGGATATCTTGTTTTTCCCGTGTGGTCTGCGATCCTGAAGACAAGCTCAAAAACCACAAGGAGGAACGAATCATGCTCAACGAAAACGTCAAAAAACTGCTCAAAGAAAACATGTGGGATCTGGCCACCTGCGCCGCCGGTGTGCCGAATGTGGTGCCGGTCGCGTTCAAGGACGTGACGGACGACGGCAAGCTCGTCGTCGGTGACGTGTTCCTGGACACGACGCTGCGCAACCTCGCCGCGAATGACGGCCGCATCGCCATCTCCGTCTACGATGCCAAGACGCTCGAAGGCTATCAGATCCGCGGCACGGCCGAGCATGTCACCGAGGTCGCGGTCGTGACCACGTTCAAGGCCATGGTCGAGCAGATGTTCCAGGGCGCGGCCACGGCGAAGGGCGCGCTGATCATCACGCCGGAGACCGTCATCGTCACGACGCCCGGCGCGGAGAACAAAAAGGTCCTGTAACGGCAATTTTCCATCGCTTTTTGATCCTTCTCTTTTTGCCCGGGGCGGGCGCGGGACGCGGTGCGCGGTGCGCGCCCGCTTCTGCACACTTGCATCTCGGGCGAGACTGCGGTATGCTGTAGGCAACAAACGGCGGAAAGGAGCCATTTTTTATGCGCATTGCAGTCCCTTATGAAAACGGAAACATTTTTCAGCACTTTGGCCGCTCGGAGGCATTCAAGTTCTACGACGTGGCCGACGGCGCGGTCACGGCGGCGGCCGTCGTGTCCACGAACGGCAGCGGCCACGGCGCGCTGGCGGGCTTTCTCGCGGCGAACCACGCCGACGTGGTCATCTGCGGCGGCATCGGCGGCGGCGCGCAGTCGGCGCTCACGGAGGCCGGCATCCGGTTTTACGGCGGCGTGAGCGGCAGCGCGGACGCGGCGGTGCAGGCACTGCTTGACGGTTCGCTCGGCTATGACCCCGAGGCGCGCTGCGACCATCACGACCACGCGCACGGCGCGGGCCACACCTGCGGCGAGCACGGCTGCGGCGAACACAGCTGCCACAGCTGACGACAGCGGCAAAAAAGCAAAGGCTCCGGGAAACCGGAGCCTTTGCTCGTTTTGCGGCGAAGAAAATTTCCAATTTCCCCTGTCAGCGCCTTGACATTCCGGGCGGAATATGCTACTTTTTTTGTTGACCAGATGGTAAATAAAAATCTGGGTACATATTGATTCGATCAAGGGGAGGAAATACCATGACACAGTCCGTGAAAGACGAAGCAAAATTCCTGGATACCCGCCTCGACGACGAGACCGCCGCCGTACTGGAAAAGTGGAACCTGGTCATCCTCGGCGCAGCCCTGCTGCACGATGCCGACCACATCCGTCAGGCCATCCGCTGGCACTATAAGATCCCGATGCAGCTCTGGATCATCAACCTGGCCGTGTATGTTCTGCCTACCGTGGCGGAGTTTCTGCTGAAAAACAAGCGCACGTCCTCGTTCCTGACCGTTGCCGCCAACGGCATCGTCACGAGCGCGGCGTTTTTGAAGGTGCACCTGTTCAAGCCCACGACGGACATCTGGGGCGCCTGGAACTACAACTACTTCAAGCTCGCCAGGGGCGTGTGGCATGAGGGCCAGTTCATCAAGGGCATCGACTGGATCGACTGGGCGCTGCTGCTCGATCTGCCCGCCGTGGCCATCCCGGCGTGCATGACGGCGATCAAAAAGCGCAGGGAATTCAAGCAGAACCTGCTGGAAGCGGGCGAAGAGGCCTGATGATTTTTGAGGGGGAGCGCCGGCTGTGCGTTCCCCTTTTGGCTTGGGGGCGAAGCAAATGAAAGACATCTCGCTGAGGATTCTGGACATGGAGTGTGCCGCGTGCGTGGCGCGGCTGGACCGCGCGCTGGAAAAGTTGCCGGGCGTGCAGCGCGCGGCGGTGAACTACACCGCCGCGTCGGCGCTCATCACCTATGACGAGCGCGTGACAGATCTCGCCGCGATCGCGGCGCGGGTCAAACGCGCGGGCTTTCGCGTGCCGGTCGAGGAGCAGGATCTGCTCCCGGCGGAAGCGGACGCGGCCAGGACTGCCGACGCGGCGGACGCGCTGCGCGCGGTGTTCGGCGTCAAGGGCGTGGCCGTGCAGGCGGACGGCACGCTCACGGCGTACCTGTGGCCCATCGGCGTGGACGGGCGCGATCTCGCCGCGGCCTGCGCGGACGTGGGCTGCGCCGTCACGCCCGGCGAGCTGCGCGGCGGCGACGCGGATCAGGAGCTGGAAAAGCGCATGGATCTGCTCAAGACGCTCGTGACCTCGGCCTGCTGCACGGCGCCGCTCATGCTCGAGATGCACCCGAAGCTGCAGTTTCTGGCCGGGACGGCGCTGCAGTTCGGCCCCGGACGGTATTTTTACAAGAGCGCGTGGCGCGGTCTGCGCAATCGCACGTTCGGCATGGACTTTCTCGTCTCGCTCTCGTCCACGCTCATCTATCTCTACAGCGCTTACGTGACATTCACGCCGCGCCGCAGCTACAAGCTCTACTTTGCGTCCGACGGGGTGCTGCTCTCGCTCATCCTCTTCGGCAAATATATGGAGCAGGTCGCGGCCGGAGAGGCCAACTCCGCCATCCGCAAGCTCATGCACCTGCAGCCGCGCACGGCCATGGTCCAGCGCGGGGACACGTTTGTCGAGCTGCCGGTCGACCAGATCGCGGAGCACGACCGGGTACGCATCCGCCCCGGCGAGCGCGTACCGGTCGACGGCACGGTCGTCAGCGGCCAGTGCGCGGTCGACGAGTCCATGCTCACCGGTGAGAGCATGCCAGTGGATAAGGCGCCCGGCGACAAGGTCATCGGCGGCAGCCTCAACCGCTCCGGTTCGGCCATCGTCTCGGCCGAGGCACTGGGCAAGGCGTCCGTGCTCGAGCAGATCATCCAGATCGTGCGCCAGGCCCAGTGCGAAAAAGCACCCGTGCAGCGCTTTGCCGACAAGGTCGCGCGCTGGTTCGTGCCGGGCGTCATCGGCGCGGCGGCGCTGACGTTCCTTGTCTGGTACCGGCGCATTATGCCGCGCAACCTTGAGTGCGCGCTGCTCACATGCTGCGATGTGCTGTCGGTCGCGTGCCCGTGCGCGCTCGGCCTCGCCACGCCGACGGGGCTCATGGTCGGCTCCGGCCGCGCGGCGGAGCACGGCATCCTCTTCAAGAGCGGTGCGGAGCTTGAAAATGCCTACAAGGCCGACTGCGTCGTCTTTGACAAGACCGGCACGCTCACGAACGGCGCGCCCGCGCTCACGGACGTCTGCCCGTGCAGCGGCGTGCAGCCGGAGACGCTCGTGCGGCTCGCCGCCGCGCTCGAGCAGTGCTCGGATCACCCGCTGGCGCGTGCCGTCACGGCGTATGCGCAGCAGCAGTCCGACGCGCCGCTGCCGCCGGCGGAGGACTTTTCCTACGCGCTCGGCCGCGGCGTGCGCGGCACGGTCGCAGGTGCGGCCGTCGTCTGCGGCAGCCGGACGTGGCTTCGTGAGCTGGGTATCGACACGGCTGCGCTTGCCGCGCTGCCGGATCTGCGCGCGCAGGCCAAGACGGAGCTGTGCGTCGCGCGCGGCGGCGTCGTGCTCGGCACGCTCGGCATCGCCGACACGCGCAAGAGCGAGACGGCTGCCGTCGTCGCGCAGCTGCGCGCGGCGGGCAAGGAGGTCTGGATGATGACGGGCGATCATGCCCGCACGGCCGAGGCCATTGCGGCCGAGGTCGGCATCGACCACGTGCTCTCCGAGGTGCGGCCCGACGAGAAGGCCGCCGCCATCGAGCGCCTGCGCGCGCAGGGGAAAACGGTCTGCATGGTCGGCGACGGCATCAACGACACGCCGGCGCTCGCCGTGGCCGACTGCGCGGTCGCCATGGGCGGCGGGTCGGACATCGCCATCGAGTCGGCGGGCATCCTGCTGCCGTCCGGCAATCTGGAAAAGCTGCCGGAACTGTTTGACATTTCCCGCGCGACCATCCGCACCATCCGCCAGAACCTGACGTGGGCGCTGTTTTATAACCTCGTCAGCATCCCGGTCGCGGCGCTCGGCGTGCTGCATCCGTCCATCTGCGCCACGGCCATGTCGGCCAGCTCGATCGGCGTGCTCATGCACTCGCTGCGGCTCAAGGACAGCGGCAAAAAGGAGAGACGTTTCCCATGGAAGAAAAAGTCCTGACGACGTATGTGCGCGGCATCTACTGCCGCCAGTGCCCGGAGTGGATCGTGGACGACCTGTTGCACACGCGCGGCGTGCTCGACGCGGCGGTGTCGTTCTGGCGCGCGGAGCTGACCGTGCGCTATGACCCGCAGATCGTCACCGAGGCGGAGCTGCGCCGCGTGCTCGCGGACTGCGGCTACCCCGCCTGCGAAAAAGGCGCGCCGGGGTCGAACCCGCTGCGCAACGCGCTCAAAAGTGCCCTCGGCCGCAGGCCGGAGGGGTGAGGGGCACACCTTTTTGCGCTTGACCAGTATTGCGGACAGCTTTTGCGGCTGCTTCCGTATAAAATAAAAGCGCTTGCAACCAATATTGGTCAGAAAATGCTGTGCGGTGGTGAGAAGACGGAGCAGAAATTACGGTGGGATCGCGATCTTGGCGACAATTTGCGCCGCCTGCGCAACGCCAGCGGCCTCTCGCAGGAGAAGCTGTGCGCCGAGCTGCAGCGCCGCGGCTGCGACATCGGCCGCACGACCTACGCCAAATACGAGGCGGGTGAGCTCAATGTGCGCGTGAGCGTGCTGCTCGCGCTCAAACGGCTCTACGGCTGTCCGTATGACGCCTTCTTCGCGGGGCTGGATACGGCGGACGATGCCGAAGCCCGATAACAAAGCGCCGCCCCGGAAGCAGATCGCTTCCGGGGCGGTGTTTTCCGTTACAGGTAGAATTTCGGCTCCTTGCGCCCGGTGCAGTATTTTTTCACCGTGGCGGCCGCGGCCAGCCGCAGCGGCAGCGGCACGCCGCGGGCCGACTGCGGGCAGATCTGGATGCAGCGCAGACAGGAGATGCACTTATGCTTGTCCACCTTCTGCGGCGCGGCCTTCGGGATCGCGCCGGCGGGGCAGTTGTCCGCGCACAGGCCGCAGCGGATGCAGCGCAGGCCGCCGGTCGGCTTGAGCGGCAGGCCGTTGTAGGCGCGGTAGTCCGGATCGCCGGGCACGGCGATCTCGGCCGGGGCGTCGGCGGCGATGCGGGCCGCGAGCTGGGTGCAGAACCCTTCGATCTTCGCGCGGTCGGCTGCGTCCGGCCGGCCGGCGGCGATGTCGGTGTTGACCGAGTGCGGCGCGATGACCTCCGCCGCCGCGATCACGCGAAAGCCCAGCGGGGCGAGCGTGTCGCGCATTTCGAGCAGGGCGTCGTCCACGGCGCGGTTGCCGAACACGGCCACGAGCACGGCCGGGGTGTCCGCCCCGCGCAGGGCACGCACGCGCTCAAGACACGGCCCGGGCACGCGGCCGCCGTAGACCGGGAAGAACACGAGCAGGCAGTCGTCGGCAGAAAACGTCTTCGCCTCGGCGTGCACGGTGATGTCGGTGCAGGCGTCGGCCGCGTTCAGATTTTCCGCGAAGAGCCCGGCGACGCGCTGCGTGCCGCCCGTGGGGCTGAAGAAATACAGGTGCAGGTTGCGCGGATGCATGGCATGGCCTCCCAATTTCAGATTGTCTTTATTGTAGCGGAAAATGCCTGCGATTGCAATGCTTTGCGGCACAGCGGGCAGAAATTGTGTCACTTTGTGCAGGACGCCGAAGGGGGCGGCCGGTCATCCGCCGGGCCGAAAAATTTTCGCTGTCGCGCGGGCGCGGTCTGTAGTAGGATAGGGGCAGAAAGATCACGTGGGAGTCTGAGGTCATGGACCGGGAATTTGACACTGTGCCGGTGCCGCGGCTCGTGCTGCCGCACATCGCGCCGGTGACGGAGGTATTCTGGGCGGCGACGATCTCGGATCTGCTCGGCGCGGCCGTGACGGTGACGGTGTTCTGCACGCGCATCGCGCCGCGGCTGCGGCGGGAACTGGACGAGGGCGCGGCCTGATCCGGCGGCCGGTTGCAGTTTTGCTGCGTGTGCGCTATACTGGCGGCAGCAACACCGGAAGGGGGCGGCCGCCATGCGCGAATCCGCAACGAAAAAAGTGCTCGCCGAGAGTCTCAAGGAGCTCATGCTCCGGCGCGACTTCGCGGACATCACCGTGACCGATCTGTGCGCGGCCGCGGAGATCAACCGCCGCACGTTCTACCGGCACTTTACGGACAAGTACCAGCTCGTGACGTGGATCTACGACAAGGGCTTTCAGAAGGCCATCGGCGACGATGAGCCGGGCCTGTACGACCTCTTCGGGCGCGTGTGCACGTATCTGTACGCCGACCGTGCGTTTTATGCCCGCGCGCTCACGTTCACGGGGCAGAATTCGTTCCACGACTTTCTCTGCGCCCGGCTGCGGCCGTACCTGCAGGCGGACTTTTCCGACCTCTTTTCCGATCCGCAGAACGAGGCGTTCATGTCCGGGAAGATGTCGGATGTGGTCATGGATATTATTCAAAACTGGCTCAGCCGGCCGGATTGCCCGCCGCCGGAGGTGTTTGCGCCCTGGGCGCTGCACCTGTGGAAGGATATCATGGGCCGGTGGAAGGAGCTCGGCGATGCGTGGGAGCACACATTAGACCACAAAAACGCATAAGTGAGGCAAAAAGCCACGAAACTGCGGTTCCGTGGCTTTCCTTGTGGCGCAATTTGTTCTATGCTGAACATACCCCCTCATTTGGAAGCGTGCAGGCCCAGAGGTCTCTTTTCGATCTTTCATGGTACCTCTTCTCCCGTTGCGCGACGGTGTCCGCGCGCTTCCGATCTCGTCCTTCCTTTCGGCAGAGCATGCCTTCCTTTTATATGAACGCCCCGGACTGCATTTGCAGTCCGGGGCGTCTGCCGTTGGGGGCGTTCTGCGCGGGTCGCGACGATTTGGAAAGAGAAGCCCTGCACGATGATCGAATTTCAATCCGCGCACCCCGTGCGGGGCGCGACCCCACAAGCTCGATCGCCGTACCCGTCAGGTCCGATTTCAATCCACGTACTCCGTGCGCGTTGCCGCCGACACCGGCACGCTCTCTCCGCCGAGGCGCATCTGGATAAACCACATCCCGCTTTTTAGTTTTCGCGGCTCAGGTACTTTCATCTTGCAGCCTCCTCAGTCCGGGCGATCCACGTCTACGCGGCCGTCTTCGATGTCATCGTACACTTGCAGTACCTCGTCATAATAGACACGCACTACATCCACTGCCTCTTCCGCCTCGGCGCGCGTGTAAATACCCTCACCGGCCAGATAGCTGTCCAGCACTTCCGTTGCGTACTCAATGTCCGTCTCTGTGCAGTTCATCAGGTGGGCTGCATCCGCTTCGCGCGCCGCATTAACCCCGGCGTCAAACCCGTTTCTATAGTTTTGCTTGTAAGCGTCCTCGCTGTACCATTTGTCCTGCCAGCACCCGCACAAAGTAAGCGAGAGTAGCACAGCGGCCAGCGCCACAGCAACCCCGCGTTTCCGCATTTGCATATCCCCCTTTTTGTATATTCATTCCCGCTCGTTCCACCCGCGTTATTTTTCAATGGGTATGGCTTTGTTCCACGGGTACGGATTCGGCTCCGGAACTTTGTGATCGTGCTGGTAGCTTTCAAATGTTCTGCTGAAATTATACCGCTCTGCGTAACGCGCATACGTCGGGTACTGGATGTAAGTCTCGATGCGGTCGGCGTAGTCATCGACTACGGAATCTGCATAGCGGAGATAGGACGCGGCCTCTATGACCTGGCGCTGCGAGACGGAAAGGCTCTTTTGCGTGCACTGCAGATGATAGCCCATCAGGCAGCAGGAGACGGCCAGCGCGGCAGACAGCACGGAGAGCGCAACGACGGCCGCCTTCCTTGGCACCCGTTTTCGCTGTATTTCTGGCGTGGCATTCTGATAATTCACAACGCTTCCCCCTTTTTGCATATTGTTTTCCGCCTGTGACACAATACCGCAAGCGGCTTGCACCATCAAGATAGCACAGCTTTCCGCTTTCTGCAACAAAATCCCCGAAAACGGAAATTTTCCGGCCGGAATACCGGCCAAAAACGACACGTAGCCGCAAAAATGTGGTAAGGTAGTGCCAATATGCGGAACAACGTACGTTGCTATAGATTATACAAGGGCGTAAGTCAGCGCTGGCTTGCGCAGAAAGTGGGGTGCAGCCATAGCACACTAGGGGCAATCGAACGCGGAGAAAGCGTGCCCAACGTATACCTTGCGATGCGGATCGCGCGGGCGCTGGACGCGACAGTAGAAGAACTATGGAGGGAGAACCATGACAGATGAGCAATGGACGGCGTACTTACGGCGCGAAATCGAGCAGCTTCTGGATGAAGCAAGCGAACAAAAGCTGCGGCTGACGCTAGCACTGCTGCGCGCAGCGTAAAGAAAAACAGAATAGCAAAGAAAGAGGAGCAGGAACTCAATCCTGCTCCTCTTCGTTGTTTTCTGCGGTGATTTGCCGGGCAAAGTCTTCGATGTCTTTCTACCGTTCCTCCGGCAGCCGTCCGGTGGGGGCGCGGCAGGATCTGCCGGCAGTACTTAAGCCTGTGGCCGCAATTTCAATCCACGCGCCGCATGGGCGCGGCGGGGTCAGCGCAGGGCGTCCGGCAGGACGGTCTCTGTGCCGGACGGGATCCAGTTGTGCTTATCGCGTGCGTTCTGATTGTCGATCCGGTACCATTCGCCGGGGAAGTACTGGTTGCCGTTGTTCTTGGAAGTGTCCCAATCGTAGGACATGAATGCATAAAACGGCCGGTCATACTTGGCGTCCGCGTTGATGGCGTTGCCGGTGAAGGGGTTCGTCGGGTTGTCGATCACGCCGCTCGTTGCCAGCGTCGGCACGTCGGCCGTGGTCATGAATTCGTCCGAGAACGAGAAGCCCTTGGCGTTGAAGTCCTTGACCATCAGCAGGGGGAAGAAGAACTCCGTATCGGTGCCGTCGTCGAGGATGTAGTCCGGATCGTTGTACAGGCTGCGTCCGTGGTCGGCGACGAGAATGATGCGCGTGTTGTCATAGACGCCGTTTTTGCGCATGTAGTCAAACCACTTGCCGAGCTGCATCAGCGAGGCCATATTGGAGTCGTAGTGCGCGAACTGGACGTCCTCCTCCATGACGATCGACTTGCCGTCGACGGTGAAGCGGTCCGCATGCTCGCTGTCATACTCCGTGTTGTCCACGGTGCCGGAGACGGAATAGTCCGGCGCCTGCAGCAGCACGGGGGAGTGCGTGGTGTCGTTGGTCATGAACAGGAACGTGTTGTCCCCGCTCTTGGTGGTCTGCGTGATCGTCGGGAGATGGGTCAGTGCATGGTAGCCCTTGAGGAACGTGGCGTCCATGCCGGTGGCGGTGTGGGGGCTGGTGATCGTTTGCTCGACGAAATTTTCCTCCTCCTCCGTCTGCACGGTGCTGCGGTTGTAATTGCCGTTGTCGTAGAGGATGGACTGCACGGTGACGGGGCACGCCTTCATGAGACTGTAGCCGAAGAAGTTGCGCATGTTCGCGCTGATCCAGTTCTTCGGGCTCATGTCCGATTCGAAGGCGCCGAAGGTGATATAGCGATGGATGTCCGGATAATCGGAAAAGACGGACAGGTCGGGCACCCACTGATAGTTGGCGTAGATGGGGTCAAAGACCGTGACGTCGAAGCCGTTCTGGTCGAAGAGAACCGGCATCATCTTGAGCGCCTCGTTGTGCTTGTCGACGAGTTTTTCATCCTTGCGCAGGTTGATCTGATCGATCGTGTACTCGTACCCGCCCATGAGCGCGGGGGTGCCGAAGTTGGTGTAGGCTCCGGTGGAGACAACATTCGTATAGGCGGTGAAGCCGTCGAACTGTGCCTGCAGCTCCGGCTTTTCATTGAAGATATACGGCAGGAACGCGCCCACGGCGCGGTCGAGCATGAGCACGATGACGTTTTGTCCGGTCTTGCTCATGGTGTATTCCGGCACACCGCCGCTCTCTTCCATCGTCTGGCGGATGCTCTTGATCTGCGAGTGGATGCTGCCGATATTGATCGGCAGCATGATGGCAATGGCCAGAACGAACGCGATCGCTGCCTTGAATACATGCTTGCTCCACCGCCGATAGACCAGATACATGACGGCGGCGACGGCTGCGGCCGCGAGCAGATTGCCCCAGAGCTCGGCCGACGCAAACTGCATGCCGCCCTCAAAGCTGAGCGTGGACGAGAGCACGCCGAGGCGCTTGCCGAAGAACATGAAGTCCACGATGGCAACGCCGACGAGCATCCACAAAACCTTCTCAAAGGCGACCTTGCCCTTCGGGCTTGCCAGCCAGTAGAAGATGCCGAACCAGATGACGAACGTGCCGACGGCGAGGCACAGGCTGTTGACGATGAACCAGACCGGGCTGTAGTACATCTGCACGTTCACGAATTCCTGCGCGGACGACGAGATGACGGACGCCGGGATATACCCGCCGATGAACAGCGCCAGGAACGCGGCGCAGCCGAAGAAGATCTTTGCGTTCGGCTTGACGGCGGGCTTTTCGGCAGCGGGCTTTTTCCGGTGGATGAGCTCCAGGATCAGGGGCAGCATCAGCGCCGCGCCCAGAAGCAGCAGCGCGGCCTTGACGACCGGCCGCTCGGAGAAGGAATAGCGCACGAGACCGAGCGCCAGCAGCGCCGCACCGGCGACGGCGGCCAGGATCTTGAGCACCCGCCCCGGATGCTTGAGCTTGTAGAAGATGGTCTTGATGAGGGAGAAGATGTTGTTGAGCGTCCAGTAAAACACCAGGCCGGCGGGGGAGGTGTACAGGAAAAACAGGAAGAACACCGCCATCACGTACAGCTGGATCTTCGTCTTGGGCGTTGCGCCCTTCGTGAAGATGATGCACGAGACGAGGTTGACCGCCGTCATGATGATGGGCAGGAGGTTGATGTGCACGCCGGCGATGGCGATCAGCCCGTCGGCGGCGCCGAGGTCGGCGATCGGCCCGAAGGACACGCCCTTGATGAGCTCCAGCCCGGACAGGAAGCGGTAGGCGGCGATGAAAAACGGGATCTCCAGAAACAGCGACACCGCACTGCGCAGAACATAGGTGGGCTTATAGTGGTTCTGGCGGTAGTAGGTCTGCAGGATCATCATCTTCTCGTCGCCGCGGAACGTCTTTTTGATGTGCGTCACGCCGCGGTGAAGGCGGGCCTCCATGTCGCGCTCCTCTTCCTGCAGCGCGTCGGCCCGCATGTAGAGCGGCAGCACCAGAAAGTTCATGACCAGGCTCAGCACGATGATGGACAGGCCGGGGTTGCCGATCACACGGTTGGCGTTGACATAGACGACCTCAAACAAAAGCTGCAGCGGCTGCAGCAGCAGGGAATCCAGTATCTGAAAAAATGTCACGGTTCTTTCTCCTCATGTGTCGCGGCGGCGGCGGTGAGCTCGCGCACCTTCTGCTCGAGATAGTCTGCGGCGCGCACGGCGCCCTCGCCCGGGTAGACCCAGGTCTGCGCGCGGGCCGTGTCGCGGCCCTGGGCGTATTTCGGGTCGGTCAGGCACTGCTGCACCATGTCGCCGAGCGTGTCGAAGTTGTCCTCGGTGAGCTGCTGGCCGATCTGCGGCAGGATCTCGAACGTCCAGTACGGCGTGTCGAGCCACCAGCAGTCGTAGGGGCTCTTGTCAAACTTCGTGTCCGCGTAGATGACGGGCTTGTCAAAGACCAGCGTGAAATCGAAGATGACGCCGGAGAAATCGGAGACGAGCAGGTCGGCGCGCCGGAGCACGTCGAAGTTATCGTTGTCGCGGTTCCACTCCAGATCCTCCGAGTCCGGGTAGGCGGCCATGAGCTTGTCGATCATGTCCTTTTCCGACTTGTACGACTGGGGGTGCGGGCGGATGATGACATGGTAGCCGCCGGCGAGCAGCTTGTCGATGATCTTGCCGCCGTATTTGCTGAAGATCGCGCTCGGCCCCCAGGACGGCGCGATGAGCACCGTCGTCTTGTGCGGCGCGATGGGGCCGGCGGCGTCCAGCCGCCGCTTCATCTCGTCCATGTAGGGGATGCCGATCTTCACGGCCTCCTTGGCGGGCAGGCCGCGCAGCGCCTCGAGCGCGCGCAGGTCGCGGATCTGATAGTCGCCGGAGACGAAGACCGTGTCGTAATAGTCGATGCCGAACATCCGGTAGCCGGCGACTTCGTTGGCCGCGTGCAGGATGTGCACATAGCAGTCCACGCCCGGCGAGCGCTTCCACTGGTAGACGTCCAGCCCCGGCGTGGTGGACAGCAGCACGTTCGCGCGCAGGAAGTTGAGCTTGGCAAAGGCCTTGTTGCCCTCGCCGAGAAACTCCGCGTGCACGTGCGCGTAGGGGTTTTGCAGCGCCGGATCGTCGGGCGACGCCGTCAGATACGCGACGTCCAGCCCGCGCCGGTCCAGCTCGCGGCACACGGGCTCCATCACGTTCCAGTAGCGCTTGTCGTCCACAAAGACGGCCAGTGGGTGCTTTTCCTGGTCGACGGCGGTCTTTTCCCCGCCGCTCAGGAGAAAGCGCAGCTTGATGATCCAGCCCCGCAGCGCAAAGTTCAGTGCGCCGATGATGCCGATCAGAATGGCAAAGAGCATGCTGCCCGTGCCGGGATCAATGTACAGTTTCATGTTTTCCGTTCTCCTTTGCCCGTAGCATCCACAGCCCGGCGAGCACGCTGCAGGCGGCACAGAACCCGGACACGAGCAGCCCGGCGCCGCGAAGGTCATCGGCGGGGAAAAGTCCGCCGAAGAGATTGATGAGCGCATGGATGCCCAGCGCCGGCACGATGGAGCGGTAATAGGCGACCGTCCCGCACAGGGCGAAGCCCGTGCAGGCGGCGCACACCGCCTGTATGCCGACGGCGCCCGGTGCGCCTCCGATGAGATTGACGGCGTGGAACACGCCGAACACAGCCGCGTTGAGCACGGCCGCCGTCAGCGGCCGTAGCCGCTGCGTATGTTCCCACAGATACCCGCGGAAAGCCAGCTCCTCCGCCATGCCGCACACGACGTACATCCCGCAGGCGAAAAACCCGTCCGCGGCGGCGCTGCGGCCGCAGGCGGCCAGCACCAGATCGCCGGCCGGCCAGAGCAGCAGCAACAGCAGCCCCGGCCACCGCTTCCGCCCCCGGCGGCAGGCGCCGAGACCGTATCTGCGCCGGTAAAGGATCAGCGCCGCCGCGAGAAAGACCGCCAGCCCCGCGAAGGTGACGCTGTGCGGCAGGCCGATCCTGCGGGAAACGAACTCGCCCAGTGTGTAGATCAGGGCATATATCAGCACCAGGTAGACCATAGAAAGCAAACGCATCCTTTACAACATTTTTTCATTATATAATGTCGAAATCCGAAACACAAGGGAATCTGCACATATTTCCGACATGGTTTTTAAATGCGCTTGACAAATCCGGGAAATAAGTTCATAATGCGCATTGCATATCGAGAAAATGAACGCAAGGGAGTCTGACGATCTTGTTGACAAAAAATCAGTTTGCGCTGCTCAGCTACATTGCCGCCCGTCCCGCGGGCGAGCCGGCGCTTTCGCAGCGCGCCATCGCGCAGGGCACCGGCAAAGCGCTCGGCACCGTGAACGGGCTGGTCAAGGAGCTGAGCGCCATGGGCTGTCTCGACGGGGCAAACCGCATCACGGATGCGGGGCTTGCGGCGCTCGCGCCGTACCGGGTGGACAACGCCGTCATTATGGCGGCGGGCATGAGCTCGCGCTTTGCCCCCCTGTCGTATGAAAAGCCGAAGGCCCTGCTGAAGGTGAAGGGCGAGGTGCTCATCGAGCGCGAGATCCGCCAGCTGCAGGCGGCGGGTATCGACGACATCACGGTCGTGGTCGGCTATATGAAGGAAAAGCTGTTTTACCTCGAGGACCGCTTCCATGTGAAGATCGTCATCAACGAGGATTACCACCGCTACAACAACCCCTCCACGCTCATGCTCGTCCGCGACCGGCTGAAAAACACCTTCATCTGCTCCTCGGACAACTACTTTGAGCAAAACCCGTTTGAGCCCTATGTGTATCAGGCGTATTACGCGGCGCTCTACAGTGTGGGCAAAACGGACGAGTACTGCGTGGTCACGAACCGCAAGGGCCGCATCACGGGCGTGCAGGTCGGCGGGAGCGACGCATGGTACATGATCGGCCACGTCTATTTCGACCGCAGCTTCAGCGAGAAGTTCACGCAGATCCTCGAGCGGGAGTATGACAGCCCGGTCACACGGGCGGGCCTCTGGGAGGATCTGTACGCCCGGCACATCAGCGAGCTGGAGATGTACATCCGCAAATATCCCGGCGGCATTCATGAGTTTGACTCGCTCGACGAGCTGCGGACGTTTGACCGCGCCTATGTCACTAATGCCGACTCGTACATTTTCGATAACATCTGCGCCGTGCTCCACTGCGCGCCGGACAGCATCCACGGCATCATCCCGATCAAGACGGGGCTGACGAACCTGTCGTTCAAGTTCACGTGCAACGGCCGGGACTACGTGTACCGCCACCCCGGTGCGGGCACGGAGGCTTACATCGACCGCCCGGCCGAGGCGCGGGCGCTGGAGGCGGCCAAGGCGCTGGGGCTCGACGACACGTTTCTCTACATCGACGCGGCCAAGGGCTGGAAGATCTCGCACTATATCGAGGACGCGGCCATTCTGGACTATCACAACACCGAGCAGGTCGACACGGCGCTGCGTATGCTGCGCCGCCTGCACACGAGCGGCATACAGCTCGACGGCCGGTTTGACATCTGGGAGAAGATCAACGGCTTTCTCGACCGGCTGCAGGGGACGGACGTCTCCAACTTTACCGGCATGCAGGAGCTGCACGAGACGATGTGCGCGCTGCACGAGCGCCTGAAGGGCGACGCGGTCCCCCTGTGCGCCTGCCACTGCGACAGCTATAACCCAAACTTCCTGATCGACAAGCAGGGGAAGATGTACCTGATCGACTGGGAATATGCCGGCATGGCCGACCCTGGCTGCGACATCGGCACATTTATCGCCTGCTCGGACTACACGCCTGAGGAGGCGGAGCAGGTGATCGCACGCTATCTCGGCCACGCGCCCACGGGGGCGGAGCTGCGCCACTACATCGGCTATGTGGCCATGGCATCCTACTTCTGGTTTTTGTGGGGGCTGTATCAGGAGGCGTGCGCCAAGCACGTCGGCGAGTATCTCTACATCTGGTATAAATACACAAAGCAATACGCCCGGCTGACGCTGGAGCGATATGACCATGAGGAGGAGTTTGCTTGAAACAGAAGACAGAGGCCCAGCAGGGCTCGATTGAACAGCTCATCTACGAGGAGACCGAGCGGCGGCTGGAGATCATGCAGTCCGACGCCTACGAGTTCCCCAAGAAAATGACCCGGGTCGATTACGGCATCATCATCGCCAGCGTGGCGGCCAGTCTGGTGCTGATCGTGACCTGCATGCTGGGAGGCTGAACCATGACAGACAGAGAAAGTTATATCCGGCAGGAGACCGTTACGGGCGTTGTGCCCATGCTCAAGGGCGACCGGCAGTATTCCTTCCTGGATCTGTTTTTGTCCACGAGCGGCTTTGCCATCGCTACGTGGTGCTATACGCAGGGCGCCTATGTCGCGCAGTACCTCTCCTTCAGCAGAATGCTCATCAACATTTTCTGCTTCAACATCGTCTGGGTGTTCATCGAGTGCCTGCCCGTCATCTTTGCCACGCGCTACGGCATTGATCTGTGGATCTGGCTGCGCTCGGTGCTGGGGCGGCGCGGCGTGGCTGTGCTGTCCACGATCATCAGCGTGGCAAACTTCGGCTGGTACGCGGTCGCGGCGAGCCTGTTTTCCTCGTCGATGATCAACCTTGCGGCGAAGTTCGGCCTCGTGCTCAACGCGGCCGTCTGGAACCCGATATTGGGCTGCCTGTGCGTCGTGCTCGGCACGCTCATCGCGCTCGGCGGGCCGAATGTCATCAAGTGGACCAACCGCTTTCTGGTCACGGCGCTGCTGGCGGTCGGCGTGGTCGTCGTCGTGCTGTGCTTCACGGCCGTGCCGCTGCGTGAGATCGTGGCGGTCAAGCCGGTGCTGGAAGCGGACATGACGCCGCTGCAGGCGTTCATGATCTCGGCCGAGGGCAACGTGGCGTTCGCGTTCTCGTGGTCAACGCAGGCGCTGGTCCTGCCGCGTCTGGCCAAGACCGAGCGCGGCGGCTACTGGGGCACAACGCTGGCCTACGGCGTGGTCGCGCCGTTTTTCGTCGCCGCCGGCGGCGTGATGGCGCTGGCGATGTTCGTGCGCACCGGTGTGTACGAGAGCGATCCTACCAATATGCTCTCCTACCTCTGCGGCTCCGGCTTCGCGCTGCTGAGCCTGCTGCTGGTCGCGTTTGCGAATGTCGGCACGCAGGGTACCGGCTCCTATGTCAACTGCATGATCGTCAAGAGCGGCATGCCCAAGGTCAGCTATAAGGTGCTGGTGCTCATCGCCATGGTGTATGTCAGCGCGCTGACCGTCTGGGGCGGCGTGGAAGAGCACTTCGGCGCGTTCATCTCCATTGCTGCGTTCATTCAGGCGCCGATCATCGGCATGATCGTCGTGGACTATCTCGTCGTGAAAAAGCGGAAGCTGTCGCTCAAGGCGGCCTACTTCATCGAGGGGCACGATGCGTACCGGTTCACCGGCGGGTTCAACCTGGTCGGCATCGGCTGCGTCATCCTCTCGTGCCTGATCACGATCCTGTTCGTGTACAATCCGCTGACCGGCAGCATCCAGAGCCCGCTGTTTCTCATCTTCACGGGCAGCGGCTTCGATGCCATCTGTGGCGGCCTGCTCTACTGGCTCGCCAGCCTGACCCCGCTGAAAAAGTACATGCTCCGCGACCGCGACGATCTCGAGATCGTCTGAGGCGGCCGAGCGATCCGAAAACGTCCCCGGTGCAGATGCGCTCTGCTCCGGGGACGTTTTGCGCCGCGGCAGACATTTTTTGAAGAAAAAACTGGAATGCCCGTGAGCGGCACGGACTGCATAGACTACCGGATTTTGCAGAAAATAGGGTTGCCGAAACGCAAAACAGAGCAAAGGAGTTTTCCGAATATGAAGGCAACCGGAATCGTGCGCCGGATCGACGACCTCGGCCGCGTGGTCATCCCCAAGGAGATCCGCCGCACCATGCGTATCCGCGAGGGCGACCCGCTGGAGATCTACACCGACACCGACGGGCAGGTCATTTTCAAAAAGTATTCCCCGATGGGCGAGCTGTCCGAGTTCGCCGCGCAGATCTGCGACGCGCTGCACAAGACCACCGGCGGCATCGCCGCCGTGTGCGACCGCGACGCGGTCATCGCCGTGGCCGGCGGCGGCAAGCGCGAGCTGCTCGACCGGCGCATCAGCCGCGAGCTCGAAGAGCTCATGAGCACGCGCGGGCAGTATGCGGCCGACAGCTGCACGCTGCCGGTCGTCGACACCGACGAGCGCTACGCCGTCGCCGTCGCCGCGCCCATCCTCTCCGAGGGCGACGTGCTCGGCTGCGTGCTGTTCGTGGCCGCGCACGGCGACGGCCCTGCCGGCGAGACGGAGCGCAAGCTCGCGCAAGCTGTGTCGGGCTTCCTCGGCAAGCAGATGGAGAGCTGAGCGCGCGGAGCAGAAAAAAGCGTCAGAGCGTATGTACGCCCTGACGCTTTTTTGATATGGAATGAAAAAGACCTCCGGGCGCCCCCGGAGGCCTTTCGCTGCACGCGCAGCCGATATGGACACGTGCCCCGTACGCTGCAGGCCCGCGTCGCGATCACTGTGACGGGATGAGATATGCCATGCGGCGGAGAACAAAAAGGGTAGATAATCCGTAAAGAGAGATCAGATAAAAAGAGAAAAGAATGGATAAAAGAGATGGGGTGGGGTGCGAAATGGGTAAAAAACCGTGCGTACGCAGACATCCCGACATCACCAATGATACAAACAGTTTAGCCCAGCAGTACCCGAAAGTCAAGCAAAATCACCGAATTTTTGAAAATTCAGGGATTGTCAGGAAATTCACGCGCCCGGTAAATTTCTGGCAAGGGGAAAAACCGTTGAATCCTGCCGGAATGTGATGTACAATAAAAGAAAACATAGCAAACACAAGGAGGTACAGTGCATGACCGTATTGGTGACCGGAGGCATGGGCTACATCGGCAGCCACACGTGCGTGGAGCTGCTTGAGCAGGGCATGGATGTCGTCGTGGTGGACAATCTTGTCAACAGCAGCGCGGAGGCGGGCAAACGGGTCGAACAGATCACGGGCCGGCCGCTGAAATTCTATCAGATGGACGTGCGCGACCGCGCCGGGCTCGACCGCATTTTTACCGAGCAGAAGATCGACTGCGTCATTCATTTCGCGGGCCTCAAGGCCGTGGGCGAGTCGGTGCAGATGCCGCTGGAATATTACGACAACAACCTCGGCTCGACGATCACGCTCTGCGAGGCGATGCGTGACCACGGCGTCCGGCAGATCATTTTCTCCTCGTCGGCGACGGTGTACTCCGGCGACAACGAGATGCCGCTCTACGAGACGTCCCGCACCGGCAACTGCACGAATCCCTATGGCTGGACGAAGTACGTCTGCGAGCAGATCCTGCGCGACTATGTCGTGGCCGACCCGAGTTGGTCGGTCGTGCTGCTGCGCTACTTCAACCCCATCGGCGCGCACCCGAGCGGCCTCATCGGCGAGGATCCGCGCGGCGTGCCGAACAACCTCATGCCCTATATCTCGCAGACGGCCATCGGCCGGCTGGAGTGCCTGAGCGTCTTTGGCGACGACTATGACACGCCGGACGGCACCGGCGTGCGCGACTATATCCACGTCATGGACCTCGCGCGCGGCCACGTCGCGGCGATCGCCTACATGGCGGAGCATCCGGGCGAGAGCGTCTTCAACCTCGGCACCGGCAAGGGCTACAGCGTGCTCGAGATGGTGCACGCCTTCGAGACGGCCAACCACGTGCATGTGCCGTACCGGATCGCGCCGCGCCGTGCGGGCGACCTGCCGACCGTGTACGCCTGCCCGGACAAGAGTGCGCGCATCCTCGGCTGGCACGCCGAGTATTCGCTCGAGGACATGTGCCGCGACAGCTGGAACTGGCAGACGCACAATCCCAACGGCTACGAAACTGCCTGACGGACTGACCGTGCCCGGGCCGGAGTTTCCTCCGGCCCGGGCAGTGCCGCGCCGCCTGCGGGCGGTGCTTTTTTGCGGCCTGAAGAGGTGCCGGTGGTGTGTGTTTTGCACAAGCAAATGAAAAGTGACTGTTGACATAAGGCACTAGATGTTGTACGATATATCCGCTTGTGATACAAAATAAAGCGGTTTTTCACACAAAATGTTGTGTTTTTCATTCAGAGGGGGAGAAAGAGAAAAATGAAGATCATTAAGCGCAACGGCGCCGAGGCGACGTTCGATATCTCCAAGATCATCATGGCCATCACGAAGGCCAACGCCGCCGTCGAAGAGTGCGACCGCATGACGCCGCGGCAGATCCAGCGCATCGCCGAGAGCGTGGAGCTCGCCTGCCAGGAGCTGGGCCGCAGCGCCGCCGTGGAAGAGATCCAGGACATGGTCGAAAAGCAGATCATGGCCCACGGTGCGTTCGAGGTCGCCAAGGCCTACATTACTTACCGCTATACCCGCAGCCTGGTGCGCCGCGCCAACACGACCGACGACCGCATCCTGAGCCTGATCGAGTGCAACAACGAGGAGGCCAAGCAGGAAAACTCCAACAAGAATCCGATCGTCAACAGCACGCAGCGCGACTACATGGCCGGCGAGGTCAGCCGTGACATCACGAGCCGCCTCCTGCTGCCGAAGGACATTGTCGAGGCGCACGAGGAGGGTATCATCCACTTCCACGACGCGGACTATTACGCGCAGCACATGCACAACTGCGACCTCGTGAACCTGGAAGATATGCTCGAAAACGGCACGGTCATCACCGGCACGCTCATCGAGCGGCCGCACAGCTTCTCGACCGCGTGCAACATTGCGACCCAGATCATCGCGCAGGTTGCCTCCAACCAGTACGGCGGGCAGTCGATCTCGCTGACGCATCTGGCCCCGTTCGTGCAGGTCAGCCGCGAGCGCATCCGCCGCGAGGTCGAGGCCGAAATGCAGGCCATCGACGCGCATCCGGGTGAGGAAAAGCTGGCCGAGCTCGTCGAAAACCGCGTGCGCGAGGAGATCCGCCGTGGCGTGCAGACAATCCAGTATCAGGTCGTCACGCTGCTGACCACGAACGGCCAGGCCCCGTTCGTGACGGTGTTCATGTATCTCGGAGAGGCGAAAAACGAGCAGGAGCGCCATGACCTCGCCATGATCATCGAGGAGACGCTGCGTCAGCGCTATCAGGGCGTGAAAAACGAGAAGGGCGTGTGGGTCACGCCGGCGTTCCCGAAGCTCATTTACGTGCTCGAGGAGGACAACATCCACGAGGATTCCCCCTACTGGTACCTCACGGAGCTGGCCGCCCGCTGCACCGCCAAGCGCATGGTGCCGGACTACATCTCCGAGAAGAAGATGCTCGAGCTCAAGGTCGACAAAAACGGCGAGGGCCACTGCTACACCTGCATGGGCTGCCGCAGCTTCCTGACGCCGTATGTCGACGAAAACGGAAAGCCGAAGTACTACGGCCGCTTCAATCAGGGTGTCGTGACCATCAACCTGCCGGATGTGGCGCTGTCCTCCGGCGGCAACATGGAGAAGTTCTGGAAGATCTTTGACGAGCGGCTGGAGCTGTGCCACCGCGCGCTCATGTGCCGCCACGAGCGGCTCAAGGGCACGCTCTCGGACGCCGCGCCCATCCTGTGGCAGTACGGCGCGCTGGCCCGCCTGAAGAAGGGCGAGCCGATCGACAAGCTCCTCTACGGCGGCTACTCGACCATCTCCCTCGGCTACGCGGGACTGTATGAGTGCGTCAAGTACATGACCGGCAAGTCTCACACCGACCCCTCGGCCACGCCGTTCGCGCTCGAGATCATGCAGCACATGAACGACGCCTGCGCCAAGTGGAAGCAGATGCACAACATCGACTTCAGCCTCTACGGCACGCCGCTGGAATCCACGACGTACAAGTTCGCCAAGTGCCTGCAAAAGCGCTTCGGCATCATCCCCGGCGTCACGGACAAGGGCTACATCACCAACAGCTACCACATCCATGTGACCGAGCATATCGACGCGTTCAGCAAGCTGGCCTTCGAGTCGAAGTTCCAGGCGCTCTCGCCCGGCGGCGCGATCAGCTACGTCGAGGTGCCGAATATGCAAAACAACATCCCGGCCGTGCTCGAGGTCATGAAGTTCATCTATGACAACATCATGTACGCCGAGCTCAACACCAAGAGCGACTACTGCCAGGTCTGCGGCTACGACGGCGAGATCGAGATTGTCGAGCACGACGGCAAGCTCATCTGGCGCTGCCCGAACTGCGGCAACACGGATCAGGACAAGATGAACGTGGCCCGCCGCACCTGCGGCTACATCGGCACCCAGTTCTGGAATCAGGGGCGCACGCAGGAGATCAAGGAGCGCGTGCTGCATCTGTAACGTGCAAAAATGAAAACCGGCGGGCGTGTCCATGCGGCGCGCCCGCTGCCTGCGAGGAAACTGCTATGTATTATGGAGAGATCAAAACCTGCGACATCGCCAACGGCGTCGGCGTGCGCGTGACGCTGTTCGTTTCCGGCTGCACGAACCACTGCTACAACTGCTTTCAGCCGCAGACGTGGGACTTTCACTACGGCAAGCCATTTGACGCGGCGGCCGAGCAGGTGATTTTTGCCGAGCTGGAAAAGCCCTTTATCCGCGGCCTGACGCTGCTCGGCGGCGACCCGTTCGAGCCGGAAAACCAGCGTGCGCTCGTGCCGTTTCTGCGCCGGGTGCGCGCGCAGTATCCGGACAAGGACATCTGGGCGTATTCGGGCTTCACGCTCGACAAGGAGCTCACGGTTGACGGCACGCACCCGCGCTGCGAGGTCACGGACGAGATGCTCTCGCTCATCGACATCCTCGTCGACGGGCGTTACGTGGACGCGCAGCGCAACATCAGCCTGCGTTTCCGCGGCTCGGAAAACCAGCGCATCATCGACATGGACCGGACCCGCGCGGCGGGCCGCATCGTACTCTGGGAGGGCATGAACGGATGGAAGTGAAGATCCAAAAACTCCGGCCCGGCGCCGTGACGCCGCGCCGCGGCAGCGCGGACGCTGCCGGCTATGATCTCTATGCCTGCCCGGCGGACGGGCAGTGTGTCACGATCGCACCGCACGCGACGGCCATGATCGGCACGGGCCTCGCCCTCGCCATCCCGGCGGGGTATTTCGGCGGCGTGTTCGCGCGCAGCGGGCTGGCCTCTAAGCAGGGGCTGCGCCCGGCCAACTGCGTTGGCGTGATCGACGCCGATTACCGCGGCGAGTGCACCGTCGCGCTGCACAACGACACGGACGAAGTGCGCACCGTCGCGCCAGGCGACCGCATCGCCCAGCTCGTGATCCTGCCGTTTCTGGCGGCGGAGTTTGCAGAGGCGGATGCGCTCGACGAGACTGATCGCGGCGCGGGCGGCTTCGGCAGCACCGGCCGTTAAAGCAACAAAAGACGCAGCCCCCTTCGAGTGTCTCGAAGGGGGCTGCGTCTTTGTTTTTTCAGCGGTAGGCGGAAAACTCCGGCGAATACTCGTGCAGCGTTCCGGCATCGCTGGGGGTCTTCTGTTCGCAGTAGGGGAGCATATCCTCCACAAACTGCGCGCAGCGCGCCCACTGCGTCTCGACGGCCGCGCCCTGTGACGACGAGAGGTCGTAGTGCTCGGTGAGATACTGACCGAACCAGTCGGTAAAGGCCTCCATGCCGAACACGTTCAGGTGCTCGTTGTCGAAAAAATCGCCGTCCCGCTCCAGCCCAATGTCCGCAAAGAGCCGGTCGCAGTCGAGAAAGTCGTAGCCGTATTCGCCCACGATGTCCCCGAGGCGCGTCAGGACGGTCGGGTCGGTGACGCTCGCGCGGTGCGGGAAGCGCACAAAGAGCACGTTTTCGACACCGAGCTCGTGGGCAAGCTCGCAGAAGCTGCGCAGCCGCTGCACATTGTCCGCGCTCAGCGAGGCGTTCTTGGTCGGGCAGTCGCCTGTCTGCACCTTCGGGATGATCTCAAGCGCCTTGGTCAGCGAATAGCCGGTGCGCAGCAAGGTCAGGTACTGCTGTGCCGGTTCGGCCCAGACGGTCGGCTCGTTCCAGTTGGTGTGGTACTTCTCCAGCCGGAAAAAGTAGGACGACCACTGATCTCTCGGCACGGAGCTGAGGATCGTGCGCACCTTGTTGGCCGACATCGGCATATTGTCGATCCACTTGCGCAGACCGGTCTCCGTATCCTCGGCCGAGAAGTCGAACAGGAAGCCGTTGATCTCCACGACGACGGTCTTTGGCGTCTGCCGGCGCATGGTCTCGGTGAGCATGGAGCGATACAGGCAGCCCGGCATGCTCGACACGCACAGCGAATAGCTCGTAAAGCCGTGCTGCTGCCATGCCAGCGGGGAGCAAAATCCGGTGTAGAGCTCGCTCGCGCCGATCAGGACCACGTCGAGAGAATTTTTCGGTTCGCGGTAGAAGCCGCGGATGTGGCGCATATCCCACGTGTTGTTCACGCTCAGCACCTCGGTCAGAGCGCCGTAGACCAGCGCCACGATGAGCAGAAACGCGATTACGCGCACGACGGTTTTTGTTTTGGAATGGTTAGCTTTCATAGGCGCCTTTCTGACTTAAAACTGCATGTACACAAATTCGGCCGCCTGCACGCCCGGACCGTAAACGCCCATGAGCACGATGGCGAAGATGCCGGCAAGCAGCACGGCCCAGCGCAGGGCGAGACATTTCTCGTCGAGGATCTCGCGGATGGTGCGCTGCGAGCGCTCCTGAATGACGGAGGCGGTGAAGATGACGAGTGTGCCGCCGAGCAGCACGCGCCAGTCATACCGCGTCAGCGGCAGCGCCTCGAGCACGGCGCCCGGCCGCAGCTGCGACAGGTGCAGGTCGGTCACGGATTTTAACATCATGCCCATGGCGGCGCGAAACCCGTCGGCGATGTCAAAGTAATAGCCGATGAGCACGACCACGAACGTGCGCAGCATGGAAAACACCTGATACCACGCGCTCTTGCGCTCAATGTGCAGCGCGGCGACGACCTTGTCCGACACCGGCTGCAGCAGCGTGGACACGAGGATGACCATGCCGTTCCAGAAGCCGAAGGCGACATATTTCCAGCTTGCCCCGTGCCAGAGGCCGATGATGAGAAACGTGATCAGCGAGGCCACGGCCGTCGGCAGGACCTTGCCGATATGATTGCCGAGGTGCTGCTTGGCGTGGCGTCCCCAGTTGAGGAACGCCTTCGAGATCGACAGCGGGTAGAACAGGTAGTTGCGCAGCCAGTCGCCGAGCGAGATGTGCCAGCGGTGCCAGTACTCGGTGAGCGTGCGCGAGAAGTACGGCCGGCGGAAGTTTTCGCCCATGGTGATGCCGAACATCTGCGCCACGCCGCGCGAGATGTCGATGCCGCCGGAGAAGTCGGCATAGAGCTGCAGCGCGTACACGAGTGCGGCCAGCAGCACATAGGTGCCGGCGTAGTCGGTGTACGCCCCGGCGACGGTGTGGATCATGCCCACGGCGCGGTCGGCGATGACGAGCTTTTTAAAAAAGCCCCACAGGATCAGCTCCGCGCCGTAGCGGATGTTGTCAAAGTTATATTTGTGCTCGTCATAGAGCTGGTGCGCCAGCTGGTCGTACACGCCGATCGGGCCCTGAATGATCTGCGGGAAGAAGGACACGAACAGCGCGAGCTTGCCGACGTTGCGCTCGGCGGGCACTTTTTCGCGGTAGACGTCGAGCACGTAGCCCATGGACTGGAACGTGTAAAACGAGATGCCCAGCGGCAGCAGCAGCCCGATGTGGCCGAGCGAGACCGTCAGCCCCACGGACGCAAAGAGCGTCTCCATGGACTCGGCAAAGAAGTTATAGTATTTGAGCACGGCGAGGATGCCGAAGTTCAGCAGCAGGATGGCGATCATGAGCGCCTTGCGGCGGGACTTGCAGCGCTTTTTGTACGCCTTACGCTCCTCGCGCTCCCAGTCCTGCTTGTGCGCGGCGACGGTCTGCTCCATGCGCGCGGTCATGGCGTCCATGCCGCGGGCGCCGAAGTAGGTCGTGAGCGTTGTGATGACGATAAAGCCCATGTACCGCAGGCACACGAACGCGTAAAACGCGTAGCTGCCGATCAGCAGCACCACCCACTGGAACCGCTTCGGCACGAGGTAGTACAGCACCAGCAGCGCGAGCACCAGCAGGTAAAACGACAGCGATGTCAGCGTCATGTTCCGTCCTCCAGCGTCTGGCAGGTGTTGAGCGCGTCGGTCGCGAACCGGTCGCGCACGAGCGTGAAGACTCCGTCGCGGTACAGCGCCACGCGCGGCATATCGCGCGACAGGAATACGGACACGCCCTCCGTCACGGAGTACGCGCCGCAGCGGCCGAGGGCGATCACGTCGCCCACGCGCAGCGGCGGCAGCTGCGCCTCGCGCACGAGCACGTCCGCCGTCGTGCACAGGCTGCCGCAGAGCATCCACGGCTCGGGCGCGTCCGCGCTCTCGCGCAGGAGCGTCAGCGGCGGGGCCTGCATGCCCATGAGCTGGCCGTCATACTTGACCTGGTGCATGCCTCCGTCGCATATGGCGTAGTTCACGCCGAGGTTGCACTTGGCGTCGGCCACGCCGGTGAGAAACGTGCCGCAGGGCGCGGCGAAAAAGCGGCCCATCTCAATCGTGAGCGGGTACTTTTCCCCAAAGGCGCGGATGTGCGCCGCCGCCGCGCCGAGCAGCGCGCAGTCGCGTGCCTCGGCGTCGTCGCGGAAGCACTCGGCATTCAGCCCCGGGCCGTATTCCACGTGCTGCGCTGTGAAGCCGTAGCGTTCGTGCAGCATCGTGAGGTATTCGTCCAGATGCGCAAGCTCCTTGGCGATCACGGCGTCCTTGCGCTTTTGCGTGCCGGAAAAGTAGTGGATGCCGACGATCGTCACGTTCGGGAATTCCGCGCGCCGGGCGACGAGATCGGCCAGCGCGTCGGGATCCATGCCGAACTGGCTGCCGGCGGTCAGGCGCGGCAGCACGCGCACGTGCTTGCCCTGCGCGGCCGCGGCCGCGCAGATAAGGTCAAAGTGCAGCGTGCTCTCGGCCGTGAGCAGGTCTGCCCCCAGCGCGACGGCGCGCGCAACATCGTCCGCGCCCTTGTTCACGCCGGAGTACAGGATGCGCTCCGGCGGGATGCCGAGCCTTTCGCAGATTGTCAGCTCGCCAGGGGAGCACACCTCCACCCAGCGGAACACGTCCGGCAGGCCGCGCAGCACGAAGGGGTTGGCCTTCATGGAGTAGCACAGATTTACGTCCGAGCCAAACGCGGCGCGCACTCTTTGAGCGCGCGCCGTGAAGGCCTCCAGATCAAACAGATACAGCGGCGTGCCGTATTTCGCGGCCGCCGTCCGGAGTGCAGTCTTGTCCATCAGTCCTCGTCCTGCAGGCGCTGCACCATGGCCAGCAGACTTTTCGCGGAGTTGAAGTTCTCCGGCACAAGGTCCTTTGCGCCGATCTCGATGTCGAATGCGTCGTTGAGCGCCGCGACGAGCGACACGATGTCGAACGACTCGAGAATGTGGTCGTCGATGAGGGCGGTCTCGGTCTCAAAATCCACGTCGGGGCGCAGATCGGTCAGAATGTCCATCAGTTCCTGTTCCATAATAATATACCTCCTGAAGTGAGTAAAGTAAGCAAAATCAGTGCTTGGCCGCAGCGGTGATGCGCTCGGCCAGCGCGCGCATGTTCGTCTTGCCGTTGTCGAGCCGGGGCATGGCGTCCAGCTGCTCGATCTTGCGCGGCACCATAAAGCCCGGCAGGTCGGCGCGCAGGGCGACGGCGATGTCGCGCTTGGTCACGCCCTCACCGGTGTAAAACAGCCAGATCTGCTCGTGCGTCTGGTCGTAGAGCGCGCAGGCGTCCTCCACGCCGGCCACCTTCGCCGCGGCGAGGTCGATCTCCCCGAGCTCCACGCGGTGGCCGAGGTGCTTGACCTGCCGGTCCTTGCGGCCGTGGAACATGAGGTTGCCGTCGGGCGCGAAGTGCCCGAGGTCGCCGGTCTTATAGATGCGCTCATCGTATGCGTGGTTGAGCGGGTTTTGCAGGAAGCTCTCGGCCGTTTTCTCGCGGCTGTTATAGTAGCCCAGTGCGAGGATGGGGCCCTTGACGCAGATCTCGCCGATCTCGCCGTCGGGCACGGCCTCGTTGCGCTCCGAGAGCAGAAACACCTCGTAGTGCGGGTACGGCCTGCCGATCGGCAGCACGTCGGTGTCCTCCACCAGACCGGGCACGACGTAATACGTGCACGAGGCAGTCGCCTCCGTCGGGCCGTACTGGTTGACGAACCGGGCCTCCGGCAGCGCGAGCTGCCACTGGCGCAGGCAGCTGCACGGCATCACCGAGCCGGAGAAGCACACCTTGCGCAGGTGCTGCGGCACGCTGCACTCGAACGCGCCGAGCGCGGCCGGCACGGTCAGTGCCGAGACGCTCCAGCCCACGGCCGTTACGCCTTTGTCGTTCATGTATTCGAACAGACGCTCCGGCGACATGAAAAGTTCCTTCGGGATGATGGCCGTCGTCGCGCCGAAGCGCAGCGGCAGATAAATGTCGCGCACGGCGGCGATGTAGTCCAGCGGCGACTGGTTGCCCAGCACGTCGGCACGCGCGATGCCCATCACGCCGGCGTAGTCCTCGATGTAGCACATGAGCGAGTGCTGCGCCGTGATGACGCCCTTGGGCGTGCCGGTCGAGCCGGAGGTGAAGATGATGTACAGCGGGTCGAGCTCTCGGGCGCGCGCGCGGCAGTCCGCGAGCAGCGCCGCGTCCTCGCTGCCCGCGAGCAACTCCTCCGCGATCAGGATCGTGCCGGAAAAGTCCAGCGTCTTCGCCTTGTCGTAAAACGCGCGCTGCACGATCATCAGATCGGTGTCGAGCGTGCTTAAAATAGAGTTGAGCCGGTGCACGGGCATCGTCCCGTCCATCGGGGCGTAGCAGCAGCCGGCATACACCGCGCCGAGAAACACCGCCGGCGTGTGCGCGTTGCGCCCGCTCATGACGGCGATGGGTTTTTTGCGTCCGGCGCGGAACTTCGCCGCCGCCGTGCCGATGATGCGCGCCTCGCGCCGTACGTCGGCAAAGGTCACCGCACTGTCCTCATCGAGAAAAGCGGGCTTGTCCGGACAGGCTGCGGCGGTGACTTCCAGCCAGTCGAGCACGTTGGTTTCCATGCGTGCCAGCTCCTTTCCGATAAATGTCCATAATCGCCTTATCCTATCACGCTTTTCACGCAAAAACAAGACGGAACGTGTCATATTTAAGAAAAAGGTAAGAATGTGGCGCGCCGTTTTTCCGCGCGCTGACACCCGGCTCTGCCCGGGCGGTTTGCCCTTGACGCATCCGTGCCGGAAAAGTACAATGGAAACCATCATCAATCGGCGCTTCGCAGCACGACGCAATGGGTGCGCCCGCGGCATATTCGCAGCCGGATTTGTCTGCTATTGCCAAAAACGCGCCTGGAAAATTGTGAACATTTTTCCTTTCGCATTTATGGCGCATATGGTATACTTTAGGAAACCGCGCAAAAAATTCCGTATGTGGTTCCGACGTATTTTGCGTCTGTCGTGTGTTATGATCGTTCCTGTTTCCGGTTTCCGGACACGGGCCGGTGTCTCCGCGGAAAGGAGGGGGAGTGCAGCGGGGCGGAAAGGAAGGTCACAGATGTCAAAGAGAGTTCAAAAGGTGTGGAACGCTGTCACCACCGTGCTGGTGATCCTGGTTGTCATTCTGGCGCTGCTTCTGGTGGGCGTGCGGCTGGTCGGTCTGCGGCCGATGTGCGTCCTGTCCGGCAGCATGGAGCCGACGTATCACACCGGCTCACTGATCTATGTCAAGCCCTGTGCGCCCGAGGACGTGCAGGTCGGCGACGCGATCACCTTTGTGCTCAATGAGGACTTGGATGTCGTCACACACCGCGTGATCTCCATCGATGCGGAAAACGAGCATTTCTACACGCAGGGAGACGCGAACGACGCGCCCGACGGCGCACCTGTCTATTTCAAGAACCTCATCGGCCGCCCGGTGTTCACCATCCCGTATCTGGGCTATGTTTCGCACTGGGTGTCGAACCCACCCGGAATGTATCTGGCCATTGCGCTTGCGCTCGCGCTCATCATTCTCACGTTCCTGCCGGACATGCTCCGCAAGGCGTCGGAGGCGGACGCGCGCGACGCTGCCCGCCGTGCACAGGCGGACCCGCAGTGCAAAGAGGATGCAAAGAAATCTGTCAAACATCGGGGAAATTGAAATTTTTGTGCAATATTTTCGCCTTCTGGAGCATTTATTTTATGAATGCTGACAGCACCCAAACAGGAATTAGCGAAAATAGAAGATTAAGGGAGGAAGCGTTACATGAAGAAGAAAACTCTGGCCGTCGCCATCGCGCTCGTGCTCGTTGTGGCACTTGCGGTTGGCGCGACGTATGCGTATCTGACGGCTTCGAGCGGCCCGGTGAAGAACACCTTTGTGGTCGGCGGCGCCGTTGCGAATGGAGATCTGAAGCTGTTCGAGCACGTTGCGAGCAAGAACGCTGACGGTAGCTACACGCTTGGTTCTGATACTACCACCAGCAATGCGTACACCGTCATGCCGGGCGTGAACCTGCCGAAGGACCCGACCGTCACCGTGGAGAAAGCAAGCGGCGAGTACTATCTGTTCGTGGAAGTCACCAAGGGCAGCGGCTTCGCTCCTGTGACGGTTGGCGAGAAGACCGGCACGCCACTGAGCTGCAATGTTGACACCGCGAATTGGCAGCCGCTGACGCTCACCGGCAATGATGCAAATAGAGAAGTCTATGTGTATTGCGTTACCGGCAAGAGTGCCATTCAGAGCGCCCCGGTGGAAAATGTTGCTGTTCTCAAGACGATTGGCGACACGCAGAACACCATCACGGTGAGTGCCGACAACGATATTGTTGCCACGCTGACGAGCGAGTCGGCTTCCGCGCTCACGTTCAAAGCCTATGCCTGCCAGGCTGCTGGCTTTGCTGACGCTGCTGCGGCATTCACCGCCTGCTTCGGCACGAAGTGATCATCCCTCGCTTTTCCCATGTAATATACGCACAGAAGGCTGTGCGGGAAAATAGAAAAGGAGAAGACTACATATGAAGAAGAAAACCATTCTTGTGGCTGCCATCGCAGTCATGCTCGTCGCGGCGCTGGTCGTCGGCGGCACGCTGGCTTACTTCACCGATACGAAGAGTGCGGACAACGTCTTCACGATGGGCAATGTTAAAATTACGCTCGATGAGACGGATATTGCCAATCCCACTGGTGATCGTGTAATCAAAAACGAATACAATGTTTACCCCGGCGCTGTCGTGACCAAGGACCCCATCGTCCACAATACGGGCAAAAATGGCGCATACGTTCGTGCTGTTGTCACCATCGAAAACGGCATGAACTGGCTGGGCCTCTACAACGAGAATGTTTGGACCGCTCCGCAGGAAGCTGCCTTCAATGCTCTCATCAACAACACCCTTGGCGAAGGCTGGGAACTCGTTGACATCGCGTATGACATGTCCGGCCCGGATCATCCCACCAGCGATTTCGTTGCTACCCTGAAATATGACGGCATTTTGGCTTCCGGCGCTGATACTTCGGCTATGTTCAGCCAGATTGCTTTTCCGGCAAAAATCACCGGCAATGACGTGACCACTCGTGTTTCGCAAAATGGGAACTTCAATATCGATGTCGTTGCTCAGGCCATTCAGGCGGACGGCTTCGCTACTTGGGATGATGCCTTTAAAGCCTTTGATGCTCAGAAGTAATTAAAGGAGAACGCCACATATGAAGAAGAAAACCATTCTTGTGGTTGCCATCGCAGTCATGCTCGTCGCGGCGCTTGTCGTCGGCGGCACCCTCGCGTACTTCACCGATATGAAGTCCGCGGACAACGTCTTTACAACTGGCGGTGTTAAGATTCAGCTGAACGAACAGCAGCGCGACGGTAAGGGCGGCCTTGAAACCTTCCAGCAGAATAAGGTGCTTTACCCGATCGTCGGCTCTGCGCAGGGCGAGAAGGATGAGTACGGCATGCCGACTGCCAAGAACTACGTGGACAAGATGGTCTCTGTCACCAACACTGGCAAGTCGGACGCTTATGTCCGTGCTTACTTTGCAATCCCGGCGCTGCTGGATGATGGCGATCCTAGTTTCAATGCCAGCAAAAACATTCTGCACTTCAACTTCGGCAACGTAAAAGTTGGCGACACGTGGAGAACGACATACCAGAATGAGTGGATTTGGCTCAACGATGCTGGCCACTGGAACTTCTACGCGACTACGATGAAGGACGGCGTTAAGTACAACGTTTACTATGCCGACTATAGTAAGGCACTTGCTCCGAATGCAACCACAGAGATGTTCGTTCAGGGCGTGTATCTGGATAAGGACTTCAACTTTGATGCCGGAACGACGACCTTTAAGGGTGTTGACTTGAATAAGATTACCTGCCCGGTCGTTGCGGTTGCAGTTCAGGCTGAAGGCTTTGACAGTGCTGCCGAGGCAATCACTGCGGCTTACGGTGCGAACTTCAATCCGTTCGCTGGAAAGTAATTCCCCAACATTTTGACCCCAAAGGGGCGGCGAAATCGCCGCCCCCATCGGGGACTCTGGCTCGGCTTCAATCCGGGCGCGGGCGGCGGCGCTGCCGCCGTCCGCGCGCAGATTGAAATAATGATCCCACAAAAATTTCCTGCGTGCGCCCTCGGGCGCAGAGAGAGTGAGAACTCGGTACTCAGAAACATCCTATCAGGGAGAAAGGTGGTTTGTGCATGAAGAAGAAGTGGACCATCGCGGCGGTGCTCGTCCTGGTGGTGGCGCTGCTTGCGGTCGGCACGTGGGCGTATTTCTCGGCCGTCGGCCGGGCGGATAACGTCATCACGATGGGCTCCGTCAAGCTTGCACTGCACGACGAGGACGGTGCTGGCCAACCGTTTACGACGGTGAGCGCCATGCCCGGCAGCGTCGTGGACAAAGTGGTGTATGTGGAGAACGTCGGCTCCGGCGCGTTTTACACCCGCGTGAAGATCACGCCTGAGGTGGTCGACGCGAATGGCGAGCTTGTCCCGCTCACGGACAGGAGCCTGCTCACGCTCGACCTGAACGACCCGGACTGGATCCCCGGCACGGACGGATACTATTATTATAATGGTACCCTCTCGCCGAAGGCTGCCACGTCGAAGCTCTTCAAACACGTCACGTTCAGCAAGGACATGGGCAATGAATATCAGAACACCACGGTGCATATCTACGTCACGGCCGAGGCCGTCCAGTCGGCGAACCTGGACAAGTACGGCCCCATTGACGTGTGGAAGCACGTCGGAACGGTCGAGACGAGCACTTCGAGCACGCAGATCGATCCGATCCCGACGCCCTGAGAAAGGAGGACGACTATATGAAAAAACGTATTCTCTCGCTCGTCCTCTGCGCGGCCATGCTCCTGAGCATGTGCCTGTTTATGGGCGCGGGCGTCACGGCGGACACTGCGGACACGGTTGACACGACCGAAACTGCGGACGCGGCCGAAACCGCGAACATCGTCAGCTTCACGAATGCCGGCCCGCTGGTCAAGCCGGAGCAGACTGCCGGCCCGGCCAGAGTGCGTGCGCTTGCGGCGAACGACACGGGCAGCGGCGTGCAGCTTGACAAGACGGTCACGAAGGATGAGAATTCTGACACTTATACCGTCCGGCTCGAAGCCTACGCGACCGGCGCGCAGACCACCGTCGTCAGCACGAAGCCGTGCGACATCGTGCTGGTGCTTGATGTCTCCGGCTCGATGGATGATGCCATTAGCAGGAATGACAGCACGAAAAAGATGGATGCTCTGAAGAACGCCGTCAACAACTTCATCGACCAGGTCGCGGCCAAAGAGGCGGCGGACGGAGTGAAGCACCAGATTTCGATCGTGAAATTCGCCGGGAAATCTACGGATGAAGTCGGAAATAAAACGTATAATGAAACGCAATGGGTTGGCATTGTCCCGGTAAGAAATACGTATAACTACTCCCAGATCGTCAAGGGCCTGACGGACGCCAAGAGCGGACAGACCGAACTGAAAGAAGCTGTCAATGCCCTGAAAGCCGCCGGCGCAACGCAAGCTGACTATGGCATGCAGCATGCCCAGTCTATTCTGAGTAACCGCCCTGCTGACCGCAAGGATGCGACCAAGGTCGTCGTCATGTTTACGGACGGCAAACCGACCAGTTATAGCGATTTTGACCCGAAAGTGGCAAACGGTGCTATCAGCGCCGCAAAGTCGCTGAAGGCAGACGGTGCGACCGTTTACACCGTTGGCTGCATGAATGGCGCGGACGGAACACCAGTGACGAACTTTAACGGTGTCAGTGATGTCAATAAATATATGCACCTCGTGTCCTCCAACTATAAAAATGCGGAGAGCATGTCAAGCCCCGGAACAAGCACCTATCCGGCCGGAGGCAAATCCTACTATCTCTCGGCCAGCAATTCTACGGAGCTCAACAATGTTTTCGAAAACATCAGCAGTCAGATCGGCGGTTCGGATACGGAGATGACAAGCAGTTCCGTACTCAAGGACGCAGTGACGCCGTACTTCGAGATCCCGGGCGGCACGAACGCGCAGATCACGCTGAAAACGGCGGCCTGCACCGGCGCAGCCAACGGAAAGCTGACCTTCGGCGCAGAGACGGCAGCACCCGGCAATGTAACGGCAACAGTGAGCGGAAGCACGGTTTCGGTCACCGGGTTTGACTACAAGACCAACTGGTGCGGCCCGCGCACGAACGCGGCCGGCAGCACAACCTATAGTGGCCAGAAGCTGATCGTCGAATTCAAGATTCAGCCGACGGATACCTTCCTCGGCGGCAACGGCGTGCAGACGAACGTCGGCACGGATGACGGCATCTACGCACCGGGCGAAACGACCCCGGTCGAGAAGTTCCAGCCGCAGCAGGTGGATGTGACCGTGAAGGCGGTCAATCCGGAGGCAACCGGTACCGAGATCTACCGCGGCGAGAAAACGAACCTGGCGGATCGTGTCACCACGAACATTCCGCAGCTTAATTGTGTGAACAACGCATATGTGGACGTGACCTACACCGTCAAGGATGAGAACGGAACGGTTGTCGGCACGTACACAGTTCCCGCCGGAAAACCCAGCAGCGAAGGCACTTGGGCGTGGATGAACGGCAGCGAGGTTCAGCCGGATAAGACCACGACCTACACCGTGACGAGCACCTCCACCCCGGAGAATCTCGACGGCACGCAGAATGCTGTTAGCAGCAATCCGGTTGAATTCAAAATCACGGTCAAGACCTGCAGCCTGAAGATCACCAAGACCGTTACGGGCGGCGGCGACCCGAACCAGACCTTCGTGTTCAACGTCATGAAGGACGGAAAGCTCGTGACCACCGTGGTGCTCAAGGCCGGCGCGAGCACGACCATCACCGGTCTGGCTGTCGGCGACTACACCGTGGCCGAGGATACCGCCTGGTCGTGGAGATACACGGCTGACAAGGATGGAAAGGCAGACGTCAAGCTCAGCGGCACAACGCCCAACGGCGAGGCCGAGATCACCAACCACTATGAAAAGCACGACTGGCTCACGAGCATTGTCGACGTCATCAACAAGTGGACGGCCAAGGATAATATCGATAATACCGGACATGTTCCGGGCTCGGGCACGAACTGAACAGGAGGGATGACATATGAAACGTATCTTTAACGGTTCAGGCGGGAGAAAAGCCGCGCTCATCCTCTCCCTGTGCCTGATCTTCGCGCTGGCCGTCGGCACGACGCTCGCTTATCTCAAAGCGAACACGTCTCCGGTGACGAACACCTTCACGGCGGCCAAGTCCGACATCAAGATTGATGAGGACGTGACAGGCGGACAGAAAAAGAGCATCATCGTCCAAAACACCGGTACGGCCACGTCCTATGTCCGCGTCAAGCTGGTCATGAACTGGGTGGACGGGAATGGAAAAATCGTCTCTGGCGGAAAACTGCCGGAAGTCACGCTCAACAAGTCCGACTGGTTCGTGCAGGACGGCATTTACTACTACACCAAGCCGGTCGCACCGGAAGGAAAAACGACGAACCTGCTGCAGAAGGACTCGTCCATCAGCGAGCCGACGGAGAAGCCCGATGGCTGCCACCTCGAGGTGACGGTGCTGGCCGAGAGCATTCAGGCCGCGCCGAGCACCGCTGTGGAAGGCGCATGGGCGGTCACGGTCGTAAACGGCGTGTTGACCTCGGCAACCCCGACGGCATAAGGAGGGCAACGGTATGAAACACAAAAAACTTACCATGATCGTCGCCCTCGTGCTGGTGGTCGCGCTGGCCGCCGGACTGGGCATCTGGGCGACGGGCGAGACGAACGTTCCCACCGTCACGTACTATGACGGCTCGGACGGCAACGGCGCGCGCTTCACCTTCACCCACACCGGCGACGGTTCGGGCACGAACCTGTTCCCGAACTTCTCCAACTGCATGCCCGGCGACAGCCTCACGCAGACCATCCGCGTGCAGGCTGACGGCAAAAACGGTGTGCAGGGCGCAAAGATCTATCTGCGCGCCGAGATCGACGGCGACGCCTCCGCCAAGGAAGGCTCCGCCATCTCGTACAACGATGTGCTCAATCACATCGGCATGACCGTGTCGAAAGACGGCATCGTGATCGCGTCCAACAAGACCGCGAAGCTCTTCAGCCAGCTCGATGCGGCCGATGGCCTCAAGAGCAACGTCTTCATTGCCGAGGTCGGCCCGAAGACCGATCCGGTCGATCTGGACGTGACCATTGATGTTGACCCCGCGATGGGCAATGCGTTCCAGGAAGCGGCTGCGCACATCACGTTCGTGTTCTCCGTCGAGGACAACGAGCTGCCGCCCCCGCCGCTGGAGCTCGACAAGCACGATGCGTATATCTGTGGTTATCCGGACGGCACGGTGAAGCCGGAGCGCCAGATCACACGCGCGGAGGTCGCAACGATCTTCTACCGTCTGCTTCAGGACGAGGCCCGCGAAAATGTGTGGTCTCGCACGAACAGCTACTCCGATGTGGCAAGCGGTGCCTGGTATAACAGTGCGGTCTCGACGCTGACCAACGCCGGTATTCTCACCGGCTATGAGGACGGCACATTCCGCCCGGACGCGCCGATCACGCGCGCGGAGTTTGCGACGATCGCAGCGCGATTCTACCACGCACCGGAAGTTACCGGTGATGCATTCTCGGATATCTCCGGCAGCTGGGCGCGCGAGTATATCAACCGCGCGGCGGCGCGTGGCTTGATTGATGGCTATGAGGACGGCACATTCCGCCCGAACCAGAACATCAAGCGCGACGAGGCCATGAAGATCATCAACAAGGTTCTCTTCCGTACACCGGATAAGGAGCATTTCCTGCCCGATATGATCAAATGGCCGGACAACAGCAACACCGACGCCTGGTATTACACGGATGTGCAGGAAGCGACCAACAACCACGATTACGAGCGCGTGAACAACACCTCGCCCGAGACGTGGACGAAGATCACGCAGGCCAGAGATTGGCAGGCGCTCGAGGCCGAGCTGGCGCAGAAATATCCCAACCGGTAAGCGCGCGGCGCTGACGGTAAACGAAACAACCATAGCGAACACCCCCTGTGCCACGGCACAGGGGGTGTTTTTGCGTATGGGGAAAAAACGTGCGCCCCGGCGGCTGCCGGGGCGCTGACGTAGGGATACATGCAATGCGTGGATGCGTTATCAGCCCAGATACTGCTTGTCGTAGTTGTTCTGGATGCAGGAGATGACCTTCGTGATGACGGTGTTGAACGGGGTGGGCACGCCCAGCCGCTCGCCGTAGCGCGCGATGGCGCCGTTGAGCACGGAGATCTCCGTCTGGCGCTGGTGCAGCACGGCGTCCTGCGCCATGGACGGATAGTAGTTGCCGAGGTTGGCGACGATGTTCGGCTCTTCCTTTTCCATGAGCGGCCAGAGATCGCCGATGCCGAGCGCCTGCGCGACGGCGCAGCCCTCTTTCCACACATGCATGACGATGTCGTGGCCGTAGGGGTCGGCGAAGGTCTCCTTCACCTTCAAGCGCATGACGGCGCTCACGCCGTTATAGCCGCTGTTGGCGATGACTTTCTTCCAGATGTACGGGCGCACGTCTTCGTCAAAGCTCGCGTTGCAGCCGCCCGCCTGGAAGCACGCCTCGAGCGCCTTGCCGGCGGCGTCGGCCTTCGGGTTGTTGTGCACGGCGCCGAAGTGCATCTGGATGCCCTTTTCCGGCTTGCTCACGCACACGCCGGGGCCGGCCAGCTCCGTGCCGATCAGGCCGCTGCCGTAGAGGATGCGGTCGGTCTCCACGAACTGGGCGAGCACCTCGTCGTTGCCGAGACCGTTTTGCAGCGAGATGACGACCGTCTCCGGCCCGATGCAGGGCATGGTGTCGGCCATGACGTCCGCGGTCTGCGTGGCCTTGACCATGAGGATGACCATATCCATGGTGCCGATGTCGTGCGCGGTGGCGCTCGTGTGGAAGCCGGTGAGCACTTCCTCGCCCTCCGGCGTGCGGAAGACCAGACCGTCGGCCGCGATCTTGTCCATGTGCGCCTTGTACTTATCGACGAGCCAGAGCTCGGCGCCGCCCTTGCGCAGGTAGGCGGCGAACACGCTGCCGGCAGCGCCGGAGCCGATCATTGCGATTTTCATGCGTTTGCCTCCTTAGCAAACTGCCGGCCGGTTGTTGGCCGGCCGGCAGAGAAAACTTGGGGTTTGAAATTACTTCAGGTACTGCTTGTCGTAGTTGCCCTGGATGCAGCGCACGACCTGGGACAGGACCTTGCACACCGGGGTGTCGATGCCCAGCTGCTCGCCGTACTCCGCGATCTTGCCGTTGAGCACGTCGATCTCGGTCTGGCGGTGGTTGAAGAGCATATCCTGGCACATGGACGGATAGTAGTCCGCGATGTTGGTGACGATGTCCTTGTGATCGTGGGCGATGAACTCATCGGCGTCCATCGGCACGCCCTTGGCGGTCGCGACCGCGCAGGTCTCGCGGATGACGCTGTGGAACAGCCACTGGCCGAACGGATCCGCCTCGACCTCGCCGATCTTCAGACGCAGGACGGCGCACACGGTGTTGACGGTGGCGTTCACGCAGACCTTTTTCCAGATGAACTTGTAGATGTTGTTGTCGGTGCCCGGCTCGCCGTCGCGCCAGTAAGCGTCGCAGCCGCCGTCACGGTAGCACTTGAGCATCTCGGCGCAGGCCGCGTCGGTGAGCTCCGAGCGGACCGCACCGCCGAAGTTCATCTGCACGCCGCCGGCCGGGGTGGACACGCAGTGTGCGGGTTCGGGCAGAGCCGTGCCCAGCACGCCGGAGCCGATGATGCAGCGCTCTTTCGGGAAGACCTTGAAGAGGTTGTCATCGTTGCCGAGGCCGTTGATGAGGGAGACGGCGACGGTCGTGTCGCCGACGACAGGCATGGAGTCCTGGATGGCCTGCTCGAGCTGGGTCGCCTTGGTCATGTAGATGATGACGTCGACCTTGCCCTCCGCCGCGGCCGCGTCAGCAGCGGTGATGTAGGTGCGGAAGCCCTTGAGCTGGTAGTCGTAATCCTTGTAGCCGCCATCTTCCTCCTGATGGATGGTGAAGTGCATGCCTTCCTCGGCGACTTTCTTCATGTGCGCCTCGTAGCGGTCGATGAGGATGATGTCCGCACCGCCCTTACGCAGGTAAGAAGCGAAGACGCTGCCGGCTGCGCCGGAACCATACATTGCAAATTTCATAACTTTTTCTCTCCTTTTCTGATTCTGTTTGCGATATCTTCGGCCGCTGCAGGCGTATGCCTGACGGCGGATTACCGAACGGTGTTGGTGAGGGTGCCGATGCCCTCGATGCTGCACGCGACCACGTCGCCCGGATGCAGCCACTTCGGCGGGTCAAAGCCCATGCCCACGCCGGCCGGCGTGCCCATGGAGATGATCGTGCCGGGGCGGAGCGTCATGCCCTGGCTGAGCTCGGCGATCACGTACGGCACGTGGAAGATCATGAGATCGGTCGTGCTGTCCTGCCGGAGCTCGCCGTTGATGCGGCTCTGGATTTTCTGCGGCCTGCGCACGTCGAACTCGTCTGGCGTGACGATCCACGGGCCCATCGGCGTGAAGCCGTCGAGGCTCTTGCCGCGGTACCACTGCTTGTGCTGGTTCTGGATCGTGCGCGCGCTCACGTCATTTAAAATGGTGTAGCCGAACACGTAGTCGAGCGCGTCCGCCTCGCTGACGTTGTACGCCGGGCGGCCGATGACGACGGCCAGCTCCGCCTCATAGTCGAGGTCGGCGACCAGATCGCTGTGGCTGAGAATGTCGCCGCCGGGGGCGACGGCCTCGTTCACGCGCTTGGAAAAGTAGATCGGGAACGTGTCCGGTGCCTTGACGCCCTTGCCGGCGACGGCCTCGCTCTCCTTGGCGTGGTCAAAATAATTGATGCCCAGGCAGATCACGTCCTGCTCCGGGCGGGGGATGGGCGCGAGCAGCCGCACGCTTTTGAGCGGCAGCGCGGCGCTGCGCAGCACGGCGGCAGTGTCCAGCGCCGGCCAGATGCCGATGAGCGTCTGCATGTCCGCACAGCCCGGCACGGGATGCACGGCAGTGCCGGCCGCGTTGAGCAGGCCGACGGCGCTGCGGCCGTCCTTTTCAAATGTCACGAGCTTCATAACGTGCGCGCTCCCCTCAAAATCGACATTGGGCAATGGATGTGTACGCAATATGATGGTTAAAAATTCATCAATCGTGTTTGCCGAGCCTGCTGGCCTGTGTCAAAAATATGCCAATCTCGCTTGTCAGAAATTCGACAAAAGATTTGCACTCCCAGCGTTGTTATGATAGCACGAAAGTGTAGACGCCGCAACTGTTTTCTTGCTGTCAAAGCGCTAAAATCGCATAAAATATTACAAAAGCGCCAGAATCAGAGTGCATAAAAATACATGCAAGATTTTGTGCAACTCGACAATTTTCAGAAAATGACTGAAAAAAATTGGGGATTGGAAGAGGCTGTTATTGACTTTTGCGTGTGAGAGAATTATAAATTTACTATCCCGAGTTGTTAACGACTTGTTCATAAATTAACACATGGGTGTGGATTTCGAGTCCTGTCTCGGTTGGTAGGAGAGCACGAGGCAGGATTGAAATAAAAAAGAGAGAAAAGCAAAAAAAGAGCAAAAAAGAGAGAGGTAAAAAATGGATAACAAAAAGCTCAAGAGCAGCTGGGCAGCCGCCTTCACCGTGGCGTCTGTCTGGTTCGGCACCCACGTGGGTGCCGGCTTTGCGACCGGCAACCAGGTCGTGAACTACTTTGTCCAGTATGGCTGGACCGCGGCAATCTTCCCGCTGCTGGCCATGGGCATCCTGGCCGTCGTCATGTACATCATGATGAAGTTTGCCAAGCTCAACGGTTTCGACAACTACAAGGACACCTATCGCGCCCTGTATCCGAAGCCGTGGATGGAGATCTTCTTTGAGGTCTTCTACATCATCATCATCCTCGCGGCGGTCGCTTCCTGCGTTGACGGCGCCGGCGGCATCGTCAAGAGCCTGATCAACCTGCCCGATATCATCTGCAACCTCGTCATCATCGCCCTGCTGATCCTTCTGTCGATCTTCGGCGTTGACCTGATCATCAAGGCTTCTACCGTTCTTTCCACCGCGATCCTGATCGTCACCGCGATCCTGGTCATCATGGGCTTCGTCGTTCCGATCGACGCGGTCGCTCAGGAGCTGGCCACTGAGAACGCGGCCTACGCTTCCATCCCGGCCATCGCGGACGTCACCTCCCAGAAGGGCCTCGAGGGCGTCTGGCGCGGCGTGTTCGTGTACGCTGCTTTCCAGTGCGTGTCCGTCCCGGCCATGATCGCTGCTTCCACCGAGCTGACCCACAAGGGCGTCAAGCGCGCCAGCATCCTTGGCTGGCTCATGAACGGCGGCGCGCTCGCCGCTTCCGGCGCTATGCTGCTGCGCTGGTACCCGATCCTGACCACCATCAAGAGCGTTGGTGTTGACACCGTCGCCAGCATTGCAGCCCGCCATATCGGCGATGTCATGAAGCTCCCCAACCAGAGCGTCGTCACCCTCATGGGCAGCGGCTACACCTGGCTGTTTGTCGTGTACACCATCCTGCTGTTCTGCGCGTTCGTGTCCACGTCCGTCACGCTCGTCTACTCCATGATCCAGCGCTTCGAGGGCCACTGCTTCCCGAAGGCCATCAAGAGCAAGGGTGTCCGCAGCGTCATCGTCGGCCTGGTCGTTATCGGCCTGTGCTACGCAGTTTCCCTGCTCGGCCTGTCGACTATCATTTCCAAGATCTATGGCTATGACGGCTACTACGCTCTGATCGTTGTTGTGCTCCCGGCGTTCATCTGGGGCATCCCGAAGATCAAGAAGCTGTCTGCCGAGAAGAAGGCAGAGCTGTCGGAGTGATCTGACCGCGGCGCAACTCTCCAGCGTCCCAACAAAAAATACTGACCGCTGCGTTTGCAGCGTAGAGAGGCAACCCCGCAGGCATCGGCCTGCGGGGTTGTCGCTGTCTGCGGTATGTTAGATGCGGTGGGAGACGCAACGGAGCAGCAGGGGAGCCCGAGGGGGCAAGGCCCGCCTCGGGTGCAATCAATCGCGGAAACGCGGAGGCAACCCCGCAGGCTTCGGCCTGCGGGGTTGTCGCTGTCT